>OBWS01000126.1_pt1 | contig 53089 bp, 37 predicted proteins | sample 1495291 | NCBI WGS metagenome assembly OBWS01 (sample SAMEA2580090, study PRJEB22360) | human gut metagenome | biome: human gut; feature: human-associated habitat; material: faeces | place: Denmark | collected 2008/2010 | reverse complement strand
CTGCCGCTTTCTTTGCTTCTGCCGCCTTGGCAGCCTGTTGAGCTGCTTGCGCTGCCGCCTTTGCCTCCTGCTGAGCTTTTTCTTGCTCTGCGGCCTTCGCAGCAGCGTTTTGAGCGGCCGCATCCTTCGCAGCCTGGGAACTATCTACAGGCTTGGAATTGCTAGCCAACTGGGGGCTGGTACTGACCTGAGAATTTGCAGTTGTAGCAGTGCTGGAGGATCTAGAACTCGCCAAGCCTACCTTCTGGGCGGCGTTAGCGTTGCCGCCAGTAGCCGGGGCACTAGCGACCTGTTCCTTGGTGGCTTGGGCCTTGGTGTTATTGGAAGTGCCGGTGTACCCGCTTTGAGGAACTGCAACTTTCTCACTCGGTGTGACTGCGGAAACTGTGCTGCGAGGATCGCCAAACCAGCGCTGATAAATTTTGAAGAAATTGTAGTTACCATCTGAGGAACAGCGATCGGGGTTACCCGAAAGTAAAGCTTGATTAGGCTGGTAGGGGGTGTAGTTGTAGAGCGATGCGGTCGCTTGGTTTTCCAGTTTTACTTTGGAAGACCCGCATCCGCTTTGGTAAGAAAATTGGATGTTGGCGGTTATTCCGCTGCGGAAACTGTAGTTTGTCGATTTGATGCGGTAGCGCTGGAACTGGTGTGCTGCCTGGTAGATTTGGTTTTGCACCCCATAGTATTGCTCACTGCAGGGTCTGCCGTCCGGGCATCCGTAACCGGTGAGTTTGTTTTGTTTAGCCGTTGTTAAGTTCTGCGTAATTCCAGCCTGTTCCTTTTGAATGGTTACTAGCAATACTTTCGGGTTGATCTGGCAAGCTTGGGAAATCTTGTAAATAACTTGCGAAACTGGCTCGTTGTTTGCTCCCTGGTATTTGCCCTTGCAGTACGGGTCTGCATTAAAGGATCTGGTGTTTAGGCGGATGTCTTTCAGACATCCATTTCCGCGGCATGCTGCCCCTTGAGTATTCAGGAATTTTTGAATTTCCGCAGCTGACATGGAGGGGGTCGCCTGGTACATATTGGCGTCAGAAATGATGTTTCCCGCCCGGAAACCAGTTTCCCCAAACGCTGATGACAAGGGAATTGAAAGTACTGCTAGCGATAGGGCGAGAATGCCGACTGCTGTTTTATAAATATTTTTCTTACTAACCATTGGGACCATCTTGTTACGTAAGTTGCGGATGTTACAAATGTTTCTATTGTGATTAAAGTATATTTTGGCTGATTTGTCCAGCTATTTTGTAAAAATAGGACGGTATTCCTGGGGAAAACGGCTTAAGTAGGGGATAGTTCCCGCAGATTGTCCCCAAGAGGAAATCGCTACCAAAAACCCTGAAAATATTTTTCGGATCTCGCTTTACCGGTTCCTGCGGTGGAATCTGAGACTATGAAAACACCAAAAAACAGCGGTAGTACTTCCGCAAACAATAATCAGATCCCCGATTCTTCCTCAAGGATTAATCCCCGACGTCAGCAGCAATACCGGCGCCGAAAACGCCTCAGCTTCATAGGGTTGGCCGCCGCCATCGCCATGATCACCTCGGCTATGGTTATTACCGATCAAGGAACTTCCCAAGCCGCCGGACCGGGGGCAGCTTGGGAAAACTATGGCGACTCAAAAATGCAGCTAAACGCCCGCAAATCCACGGACGGTAGCAAAGTGGCGGTCTGCGCCACCGATCGGCAGATCAACTCGCCGCGAAACAAATGGATTAATTATCAGGGGCGTAGGGTAATCGGTGCGGGACAAGAATACCGCTCCAACAGGGCTACCTTCGAAGTTAAATACCAGGTAAAAGGAACAACGGTAGTCTTTCCCGCCGCCCAGCAATATCGGGTAGCTTATCTAGCCGGACAACTTCGCGGTGCTATCAATAAAGGCAACCCAGAACTGGGCGCTACTGTCTACGCTATTCATTCGTTATCAGGACGTCTTCTTAGCAAACAAACTGGTTCCGCCCAGATTAAGCAACGGGCAGCCCAGCTCTTGCAGCAAGCCGCCGCCTATGCCGGCCCCTACCGGATGGGAGCCCCGGAAATAAAAGTAAACCCGGGATCCACGCAAGGAAGCGTGCGCTTGCCAGTGCCTCAAAGTGCGGCTGGGCACCCGATGAGCGGCCTCAAAGAAAGCGTTACCTTAACGGGACCGGCGCATTTTTCCAGTAAAGGCCAACCTAAAACCCTGAGCACTTCCTCCGCGGCCGCCGTTAAAGAACTCCCGATCGAGGTAACCGGCACTGGAAAAGTGAGTGCGCAGGTTCAGGTGGCAGGACTGCCACCAGTTAGTTACGAAATTTGGGAACACGCGCGCTGGCAAGATCTACTGATTGCGGGGCCAAATTCGCAAATAAGTGCCAGCGTAGCCACAGATGTTGATCCGCGCCAATTCTTTGCAGTAAAAACGCAGACGCAATCACAAATGAAACCGCTAGCACAAGGAACGGGACTAACGGACACGATTTTGGTGAAACCGGAAGGAACGTGGGCGAAAAATACCGGAAAGGAAACCTGGCAAACCGTAATGATCGACCTGTCGCTCTACGGTCCTTTTAGCTCTGCGCGCGGCCCGGGGCAGCTCCCAACAGAGGCACAGCCATTAAAAACCTGGAAGATACCCGCTACTCCTAAAAATGCGCAGGAGGCCGAGCAGGGGGTCACTATCTCTAACGAAACCGATCCCTATAAGATAAACAAACCTGGTTTCTATACTTTTGTAGCCGCTGCTCATCGCGATTTACAGCCAGAGGGTACTTACTTAAAAGCAGACTATGTCCCCAACTTTTTTGAGGAAGCGGAAACTCAAGTGCTGCCGTTTTCTCCCGGGGTGAAAACTCAAGCAAAAGTAGTAACCGATAAACAGGAAAAAATACTGACCGATCAGGTAGAGCTGAGTGGTTTTCCCGACGATCACCCGGATTTTGGGGGCAGTGGCAAATGGAAAGGTGATGAACCGGTAGTCCGCAATGACCTTTACTGTCTGCCCCAGCCCATTAAAGATCAAGATGCACAAGGGAAAGAACCTCTAGCTAAGGTCGAACTACCTGCAAAGAACGGAACCTATAACGTAGACAAAGACAAAGACGGGAATCCGCTCAGCCTGGAACGCTTGGAATGCAAAGACACTTTTGTGTTTGTCACTAGCTATGAGGGAGACTCGCGGACGGAGGCTTTTAGAAGTTCGGAAACCGAAACGGATGAACAATATGCCCTGCCCCAGGCCCCGCCTCCGCCTACTCCCCCCACCTCTTCAACGCCACCTCCACCCGCAATGGAGCCGACCGTGCTTTCCGAGACCGGTGCCAATCCCTCTGGTCCGCTGTCGGCGGCCCTGATAGCACTCGGATGTGGGGGACTAGTAGTTTCCTACCGTGCTCGCCGCAAGTGAGCGGGCTCGCCAAAAGAGGACAACTACTGCCTCTCACCCCTGGCTATTTCGCTAACCACGCGTTATAGCCAGGGGAATCTCGCCTATCCACTAGTAGGTGCATTAAAGTTGAAAGAGTGGCTGAAGCGCGTGATAAAAATCCAGAACGCACCGATCAAGAAAATGACTTGATCCGGCGCGGCGGACAAGCACCCCTAGCCATAATGGCAGATCGGGCTAGTGGTGTCCTCGTGGGGCAAGCTTGTGGTAACGCGCTAGGGGTCGGCTACGAATTTAAAACCCCTCCTCTAGAAGGAACCCCCCGGATGCAGGGAGCTGCGGGACGCCTAAGTCCCGGAGAATGGTCGGAAGCCACCCAGTTGGGCATCTGTATAGCAGAAGTAGCGGTTACCGGGATTGATTTGACCACCGAAGAAGGCTTAGATGCCGTCGCTACCCGTTATTTGGCTTGGTACCACGGGGGAACCCGCAAAATAGATGCCCCCACTAGGGTGGTGTTAGAAACCACCAGCAATGATATTTCCAATATGAACCCCGCTCGAAAAATGCGTTCCGCCGCCGCCTATTTTCATTTGCGTACTCGTCGCACTTCCGGAGCCGGTCCGCTTAGCCGCTGCGCTATTTTGGGGCTCACCCGAATAAAAGATCCCCAGTGGACAGCAGAGTCAGTGCGGGCAGTAACCGAACTAACCCATGTGGATCCTTTAGCCAGTGAGGCAGCGGTGATCTATACGGAAGCGATCCGTCGGGCAGTTACTGATCCGCTCCCCGGCGAGGAAACTTGGGTAAACCGGATTAACTTGGGGGCGGGAATAGCGTTGCTGCCTACAGATCACCGGGAACAATGGTGTGAATGGTTGCAACAAGCCGAGGAAACCTATTTTAAACCTCCGCGTGACAACACCTATGCAGTTACCGCCTTACAGGCAGTGGCGGGGATCCTCCAGGCCGTGAAAATCGAGCATGCCGAGATGCCCCTTAGCGGACAAGATGCCTTCCGCCGCGCCACCTCCCTCGCGGTACAGTTGGGAGGGGCAACTGATACTATCGCCGGTTTAGTGGGAGCATTATTTGCAGCCGGAATTGGGCTCGCGCAAATACCCGCCGATCTACAAACGAAGTTGCACGGCTGGCCGGGACTAAAAGCCGACGCTCTTGTCGAAATGGGGTTAGGAACCGCGCTTGCGGGGGTAGTGGGAACTCACGGAATGGCTCGGATGATTGCTTCCGCGTCCTCACTGCATGATCTGATCGCTGCCCATCCCGATGCGGAAGTAGATGCTATGACTACCCCGGAGCCTTAAAGCTCCGGCAATAAATACAGTATTCCTGGGAAATCCTGCCAGAAAAACCTAGTGGCCGCGATTATTCGCGAACCATGTTTTGATCAAAATAAATCTTACCGGGAGTGAGCGATCCTCCGAATAATTCGGGAACCGTCACCATTGTGAACCCTTGAGAGCGTAGGTATTTAATGATCTCGGGTACTGCTTGCACGCTGGTGGGGTGGATATCGTGCATCAAAATAATCGACCCCGGTTTAGTTTGCTGTTGAACCTGAGACAATACCGCGTTTGGGTCACGATGCTTCCAATCCAAAGTGTCAACATCCCAGATTAGAGCAGCATGATTTAAGGATTTCAAGACGGAGATTACCCGGGGGTTAAAAGCTCCATAGGGTGGGCGAGTAAAGGTAATCTGCGCATCCGGGGCAGCTTTCTTGATCGCATCTGCCGTGCTGTTTATTTCGCTGACTATTTTGTCGTCAGGAAGTTTAGTTAACTGCGGATGGTTCCAGGTATGAACGCCCAGGGAGTGCCCCTCCTTGAACTCTCGTGCCACCGTATCCGGGTAAGTGGCAACCGCCTTACCCACCAGTAGGAAAGTAGCGGGAACATTTTCCGCCTTTAAAGTATCCAAGAGTTTCGGAGTGTCCGAACCGGGGCCATCATCAAAAGTTAAGGCCACACACTTTTCCTTAGTGCAATCCACCGGAGGACGAGTAGGAGTGGGGGTAGTGGTGGTGGGGGTAGTTTTGGGGGTCTTAGTTTTAGCGGGAGTTTTTTTAGAAGTCGTGGTGGAAGCGGCGGCTTTCGGGGTTCCCGAATCTCTGGTTGCCGCGTAAGCGATCAATACAGCCGAACACAATAATGCGACCCCTACTATTACCCCAATGATTACTTTAAATTTACGAGGACGGGATGAGGACATGACTATTCTCCTACTGCAAATCAGATTACGTGAATATCATACCCCGCCGGCTAGGGGAAAGTTTTAATCGTCCGCAAAAACAGCAGATATCTGTGCCACAAACTGTGACGCTGCTGGCGGCATGGATAGGTTTAGCAGGCTCCCAGGAGGCAGATGGTGGCCGCCGCGGCGAGCGCCCCACAAACAGCGGCGTTACCGTGATAGACGTCTTGCCCTTCCGGGGAGCAGAGGTCGGAAACGCAGCGCACCGCCAAGAAGGGGATCTGGGATAAAAATGCCACTTGGGCTGCGGCGGCCGACTCCATTTCTGCAGCTAGAGCCCCCGGAAAGGCGGAACGTACCGCGTTGACATTAGCGTCAGTAATAAAAGAATCCCCGGTGGCGATGGTGCCGCAGCGTGCCGGGATTTCCTTTAAAGCCGTGGCAAGCTCCGTTCCTCCCGCAAAAACGGGATTTTTAAATCGGGAGGCAGCGGTTTCCCGATTTGAAGCATCCTCGCCGGGATCGGTTAAGAGGCTACGGGCACTAGTTAGTAATCTTTCGTTACCTTCATAGTTGGCTGGCATGCCCGGGAGTTGCCCGCGTTGATAACCAAAAGCGGTAGCATCTGCGCTGTGAAACACGTAGTTGTCGCCGAAAATGACTTCCCCCACCTGGCTGTCTTTGGCTAAACCACCAGCGGTGCCCGAATATAGCACCTGGCGCGCCCCTAATACCTCAATCGCGATCGCAGTGGTGCGGGCAGCGTTAACCATTCCCACCCCGCTTTGTACCCCGAGGACTTCTCCGGGGATCTCCGGTAACTCCAGGGGGTAAAAGCGTAGCCCCGAGAACTCTCTGACAGGAGTAGGGAATACTTTTTCTGGGTCTTGTGGCTGGTAGGAGTCCGCAAAACGGTGAGCAAGGCACTCTTGTAACCACCCCCTACTGACAACGGGAGCAAGTTCGGTCAGTTCTGCGCAGATAATAACGGTGTCACAGCTGTTCATTGCGGATTTTCTCCTAACGGTAAACCTGGTTCCAGCTTTCTCGCGCCGCCAAGAAACGAGCAGTAGCCTCTTGCGCCCCGGAGAGGCTGTGATGGGCGCCCCACCCGCATTGACGCTCATTCGCCGCGGGAACCTGGTCGGCGCTTTGAATATCTTCAAAAGTTAGCGTCAGTAGCTGCGTGAACTCGTCAGGTTCTACCCCCAACATCAGGGCATAAAAACCGGTTTGGCAACCCATAGGCGAAAAATCAATCAATTTGTCGGTGTGGTTGCGCATCAGCTCCGCGGTGAGATGTTCAATCGAGTGCACGGTGTCCATTTCCAAGTGTGCCTGGTTTGGTTGACAAAAACGCACATCGTATTTGACCAGTTCATCGCCACCTGGTAGCTGTTTGCGATCGGCTACCCGCACAAAGGGAGCCGCCACTTTCGTGTGGTCTAAGTTGAAAGATTCCACGTTCATGCGTTCACTCATCGCCTGCTCCTTAATTGTCAGCTGTTCTGGATACCACCTTATCTACAATCATTCGCGTGTGGGGGCTAGCTTGCCGTCGTTGCGGGTCTGGCTCGGGTTGCGCGGGGGATAAGTTTTTCCTCCTGCCGTTTTCCGCGCGGAGCCTGGGTTTTTCCTCCTGCCCAAGAATTCGGAAAACGTAGCGGCGTTTCCCGAATTCTTATGCCCACCGCACCCACTCGGATAAAACCTAGGCTCCCCGCTCGCTGGTACCGCCTACGTACGGGTCGGGTGGTAAAAGATGCGAGAGGGGGCTTGAGCCGAGCGAAGCAAGGCTCACCGGGGTCCCCCGAGCGCTTTTACGGCCCGACCCGCTACAGGAGGTAAAGTCCGGCCGGGTGCGCGGACGACTGCGACACGCCGAAGGAAGTTTTTATCCACAATTTTGGTGGAACTGCTCACCAATCATCTCGAACTAGATTTCACCCTAAAAGGCAGGCAGGTGCCGGGTGTCCAGCTAGTAGATTGTTCGGGGTCGCGGGGTATCCCCAGAAATTCGCCCTCTTTCCACCGGTTATCCCCAAACACATTATCTTGGGGTGCTGGTGTTGAGTCACTACTAGGTGTAGTGTTTACTTCATCGCCTAAATGTGGCGGCATAAAAACTACACTGATGTTATTCTTTGAATAGCGCAGACGAACAAAGCCAAATTAAGGAGCGCAGAAACATGTCGGTCACCGTTTACTCTAAGCCCCGTTGCGTACAGTGTGATGCGACCAAGCGCGCCCTCAAAAAGCAAGGAATTGCCTACGCGGAAGTTGATATGAGCCAGGATCTGGATGCGCTCGAGCATGTAAAGTCTTTAGGTTTCGTACAGGCTCCGGTAGTGGTCACTGATACCGATTCTTGGAGCGGATTCCGTCCCGATAAAATCAAGGGGATAGCGGTTGCTGCGCGTGCGGCAGCTACCGCCTAAGGCAGGTGCGTCCTCTAAAACTTGTAATCTAGTTCCGAATACTTCCTGCTCTCCAAGAGGGGCGCGGTATTGCGGAGCAGATAATAATGGTTCATCCCAAAGCAGGTATTAACGAGAATAGAAAACAGTAAGGCAGGTCAAAGGTGAGTAATGCAGAACCCCTGCTAGTCTATTTTTCTTCCGCAACGGGTAACACTAAACGCTTCGTAGAAAAACTTGGCTTTCGCAATAAAAGGATTCCGCTGCGTCCTCGTGACGAATTCCTTTATGTAAACGAGCCCTACGTGATTGTGGTTCCTACCTATGGGGGTGGAAACATCAAAGGGGCTGTACCTAAGCAGGTAATCAAGTTCTTAAACGAAAAGAGCAACCGAGATCACTGTGTAGGGGTTATAGCCAGCGGAAACACAAACTTTGGCAAAGCATATTGCCTTGCCGGCGATATCCTCGCCCAAAAACTGAAAATCCCGTTTATGTACAAGTATGAACTCCTGGGAACCCCTCAGGACGTTGAGATATGCCGTAAAGGACTGAGTGAGTTTTGGCAGAAAATCTAACTGACACCGGAGTAGAAACCGCGCCCGCTCCCGAGCTGGACTATCACGCTTTAAACGCGGAACTGAACCTGTATGACAAAGAGGGCAAGATCCAATTTTGGGCAGATAAAGAGGCAGCCCGCCAGTACTTTCTGCAGCACGTAAACCAGAACACTGTCTTCTTCCACGACCTGGAAGAAAAAATGAAATACCTGGTAGAGCAGGGGTATTACGAACAGGAAGTGGTAGACCAATACCAATTCCAGTTTATTAAAGACCTGTTCAAACGAGCCTATGCCTATAAATTCCGTTTCCCCACCTTCCTGGGGGCGTTCAAATATTACACTTCCTACACCTTGAAAACGTTCGACGGTAAACGCTACCTGGAACGCTTCGAGGATCGGGTATGCATGGTGGCACTTTACCTGGCACGCGGGGATGAAGAACTGGCAATAAAGCTAGTAGACGAGATCATGACTGGTCGTTTCCAGCCGGCTACCCCCACTTTCCTAAATGCGGGCAAGAAAGCCCGCGGAGAACTGGTTTCCTGCTTCCTGCTGCGTATCGAGGACAATATGGAGTCGATCGCGCGGGGTATCAACTCTGCCCTGCAGCTTTCTAAGCGCGGAGGAGGGGTGGCCCTCTCGCTTACTAACCTGCGGGAAGCGGGGGCTCCTATTAAGAAAATCGAAAATCAGTCCTCCGGGGTAGTGCCGGTAATGAAACTGCTCGAGGATTCGTTTTCTTACGCCAACCAGTTGGGGGCGCGGCAAGGTGCCGGGGCAGTCTATCTAAATGCCCACCACCCCGACATTATGGAATTCTTGGACACGAAACGGGAAAATGCGGACGAGAAAATCCGGATTAAATCGCTGTCCCTGGGGGTGGTAATCCCGGATATTACCTTCCACCTGGCACGCAATAAAGAACCCATGTACCTGTTTAGCCCTTACGATATAGAGCGGGTCTATGGGAAACCGATGAGCGATATTTCCATCACCGAGCATTATCGGGAAATGGTAGAGGACGGGCGGATCCGCAAAAAGAAGATTGACGCGCGCCGTTTCTTCCAGACCCTGGCAGAGATCCAGTTCGAGTCGGGCTATCCCTATATCGTTTACGAGGACACCGTTAACCGCGCTAACCCGATTAAGGGTCGGATCTCTATGTCCAATCTGTGTTCCGAGATTCTGCAGGTATCCGAAAAGAGCGAGTTCAACGAGGACCTCACCTATGAGCAGGTGGGTAAAGATATTTCCTGTAACCTAGCTTCGCTAAACATTGCGAAGACTATGGATTCTCCAGACTTTTCCGCCACCATTGAAACCGCGATACGTGGCCTGACCAGTGTGTCTGATTTGTCAAATATCCGGGCAGTGCCTTCGATTGAACGCGGAAATGCGATGAGCCACGCCATCGGCCTCGGGCAAATGAACCTGCACGGCTACCTGGCACGGGAAAAGGTATTCTATGGCAGTGAAGAAGCCCTGGATTTCACCAATATGTATTTCATGACCGTGGCATTTGAAGCCATTAAAGCTTCGTGCAAGATTGCTAAGGAGCGCGGGGAACGCTTCGAAGGGTTCGAGGATTCGCAGTATTATTCCGGGCAGTATTTCGAGAAATATATTAACGGGGATTGGACTCCCAAGACCGAGAAATGCCGTCAACTGCTAGAAAAATCTTCCATCAACGTACCTACCAGCGAAGATTGGAAAAAACTGGCGGAAAAAGTCCGGGAATACGGAATGTACCACCAGAATCTGCAAGCGGTACCCCCAACCGGATCGATTTCCTATATCAATAACTCCACTTCCTCGATTCACCCGATTGTGGCCAAGATTGAAATTCGTAAAGAAGGTAAAATCGGGCGGGTTTACTATCCGGCTCCCTATATGGATAACGATAACCTGGAGTATTACCAGGATGCTTACGAGATTGGTCCCCAAAAGATTATCGACACCTATGCGGTGGCCACCCAGCACGTAGACCAAGGGCTCAGCTTAACCCTGTTCTACCCGGATACGGTCACTACCCGCGAGGTAAACAAGAACTATATTTATGCTTGGCGTAAAGGCATTAAGACCCTCTACTATATGCGTCTGCGTCAGCACGCCCTACAGGGAACCGAGGTCGAAGGCTGCGTATCCTGTATGCTCTAAGGCGCTGGAGGGCGTCGTAGCAGAGTCGGGAGACCATTTGTGAGCTTGCTCCGGTGCGGGGTTAGCGGCCGGGACAGTCAATCCTAAAGGCTGCCGGCAGGACTGAGACTTGCACCCAGCGCCACCTGCAGTCTAATCCTGAGAGCGAGCTATCAGAGTGTTGGTTGCCTGGGCAACCGGACGGATAATAACCCGGTCGATATTCACGTGTGGCGGACGCGATAGGCACCAGCTGATTAAATCCGCAATATCCGCGGCGACTAAAGGTTTTTCCACCCCGCGATAGACCTGCTCCGCGGCCTCTCTCGAGCCCAGGCGATTCAGAGAAAACTCGGGGGTTTTCACCATGCCCGGCGCGATTTCGATCAAGCGTACCGGCTCGCCCACCAGTTCTTGACGCAAAGTCAAGGGAATCATCTGTTCGGCGTGCTTAGCGGCCACGTACCCGCCGCCACCGGGATAGGTGTCGAGGGCGGCAGTAGAAGTAACATACAGCAAGTCGCCACCATTTTCGCGCAGAGCAGGCAGAGTAGCTTGGGTGACATTCAATGCCGTAACCACGTTGCGCTGGTACATTTCTTCCCAGTCCGCTACTTTGCCATCCGCTACCGAATCGGTGCCGATAGCGCCACCCGCGTTATTAACCACCGCGGTGAGCGAACCTTTTGATAACAGTTCAGCGACCATTTCCTCAACCGCCGCGCGGTCAGTTAAATCGCAGGCAAAGAACTCACAACCGGTTTCCGCCGCTAGTTTTTCCAGGCGTTCACGCCGGCGCGCTACCGCGATTACTGCCCAACCGCTAGCACGTAGTTGCCGAACCGTTGCCTCGCCAATACCGGTAGAAGCACCAGTAACTAATACGCGGGAAGCGGGACGAGGCTGCGGGTAAGTAGGAATATCACTCATACCTTTACGATAACCCGATTAAGGCAGTTGTGGGCAAAGGGGTTAAGAGATAAACCGGTAAATGTTTTGACCCGCCTGCTTATAAGACAGGCGGGTCAAAAAGCATTGTTTAGATCTGGCGCCGGGACACGAGGTCATGATCCATAAGAATCAGCCAGCGTCCTCGCCAAACGAAATAAACCTAGAAGTCCCAGTCGTCGTCCTCGGTATCTACGATCTCTCCGATCACGTAGGAAGAACCTGACCCGGAGAAGAAGTCATGGTTTTCATCCGCCGACGGTGAAAGCGCCGCCAAAATCGCGGGGTTCACATCGGTAGAGTCCGCTGGGAATAGCGCCTCGTAACCCAGGTTCATCAGGGCTTTATTGGCGTTATAGCGCAAGAACTTCTTTACGTCCTCGGTCAATCCCAGGGGATCATACAGGTCTTCAGTGTAGGCTTCTTCATTGTCATAAAGCTCTGTCAACAGGTCAAAGGTGTAATCCTTGAGTTCTTCTTGCCGCTGCGGCGAGGACTCGTTGACCGCTAACTGGTATTTATAGCCAATGTAATAACCATGCACCGCTTCGTCCCTAATGATCAGACGAATCAAATCCGCGGTGTTAGTCAGCTTGGCGTGCGCCGACCAGTACATAGGGGCGTAAAAGCCGGAATAGAAAAGGAAAGACTCTAGCAGGGTAGAAGCCACTTTACGTTTTTCCGGATCATCACCCTGATAGTAGTTCATGATGATATGCGCTTTACGCTGTAGGTTCTCGTTTTCTTCACTCCAGCGAAAAGACTCATTAATCTCGGTGGTAGAAAGCAGAGTGGAGAAAATCGAAGAATACGACTTCGCGTGCACGCTCTCCATAAAAGCAATATTGGTGTAGACCGCTTCCTCGTGCGGGGTGCGCGCATCCGGAATCAGCGAAACCGCGCCCACGGTACCCTGCAAGGTATCAAGTAAGGTCAGGCCAGTAAATACCCGGTTAGTCATGAGCTGTTCTTCCGGCTTCAAGGTTTTCCAGGAAGGTAGATCATTCGACAACGGAATTTTTTCCGGCAACCAAAAGTTTCCCGTGAGTCGATCCCAAACTTCCATATCTTTATCATCTTCGATATCGTTCCAGTTGATCGCTTGGATCGTATCAACCAGTTTCAGCTTGTCAGTCACGAAAAATCCCTTTCATCCTCTGAGTTAATTCGCGCAGCCGCCTCGTAAAGTTTGGGAGTTGCCCCGGGGCTACCATGCCAGTCTACAAGGCAAAGTAAAGTGCGGCATAGAATAGGAAACTATGCGGGATGCAGATGAGCTAATTCGAAAAACAAAATCACTAGACGGTCGCTCCTATGGGGGCTATAAACAACTGCTTGGGCAATGGAGTTTCGGGGACTTTAGTTTCTCTATCGACCGGGTACAGTCTGATCCCTTCGCCCCGCCTTCAGCCTGCCGGATATTGGTGCCATTGGATACTGCCCAGATCCCCTCCGAGATCGCTCTAGATAAGTTAGCGCGGATAGCTGCCGGTGATTTCTTGGCACGGCGCGCCCGGAAGATTTTTGGGGCGAGGCGTTCGGGTGGGAAATCTGAAGCACAACTGCGGATTGCACCGTTAGGGCAAGAAATCCTCCCGCGCTCCTCGGTAACCTTGAATGAAGAAGGGATGGAACTGCGCGTCCAGGTACCGTTTCCGGCGGCAGGCCGGCGGATTCTAGGACGTAATTTTGCGCGTTTCTTGGACTATGACCTGTGCGAATTGGTTTATAAAACCGTATGTTTTGGCGAGGACGACGGCCCAGATTTAGCTGACCTTACTCGCCATATTCACACGCTCAAAGATCATGCGGCACTGCAAAAGATTCTTCATGAGCGTGGCTGGGTGGCTTTCGTGGCGGATGGGGCGCTGCTGGCTCGAGCCTCCGGGATCAGTGATTTACCGATGACAGACGCGGTGCCCTTCCAGGTACCTAAGATATTAGGGGAGGATACGCCCTCGTCCCTGGTGCAAACTATAGAGCTGCCCTATAGCGGGAAAATATCCGGAATGGCGATCCCCAAAGGAATCACTGTGATTGTAGGGGGTGGCTATCACGGTAAATCTACCCTGCTAGAAGCCTTAGAGCGGGCAGTTTATCCCCATATTCCTGGGGATGGGCGCGAACTAGTAGCCACTTTACCCGATGCGATAAAAGTGCGCGCCGAGGATGGAAGGGCGATAACTGCCACTGATATTTCCCTATTTATCGGTGCGTTGCCCGGCGGGGCTGATACGCGACAGTTCTTTACTGAAAATGCCTCGGGTTCAACTTCACAGGCCGCAGCGATTACTGAAGCCATAGAATGCGGTTCGCGTGCGCTACTGATTGACGAAGATACCTCGGCTACCAACCTGTTGTTGCGCGATAGCCGGATGCGGCAGCTGGTGCGCAGCGAGCCGATTATTCCTCTAATCGACCGGGTAGGAGGCATTCGGGAAGAACTAGGGGTGTCCACCATTATGGTGATGGGAGGATCGGGAGATTTCCTGGATTTAGCCGACCAGGTGTTATTACTGGAAAACTATATTCCTTACGATGCCACCGCCAGGGCGCGGGAAGTAAGTAGGGGAGAGGCCGCGGCAAGTAGTACGGATAGCGCAGCCCCTGACTGGCCGCAAGAGGCAGTGCGCAAACGTCTCCTGCTATCTTGCCCGCCTCCACCTGCGGGGCGACGCGAAAAAACTCGCGCGGAAGGCACCGCCACTTTGCGTTTGAATCGGGAAGAAATCGATATTTCCGCCCTTGCTCAAGTAGTGGATCCCGGTCAAGCAGAAGCGATTGCTTACGCGATTCGAGCTTTGGTCACTGATGCTAACGGCAAAGAAACGATTGCAGATGCCTGCTTCCGCTTCGCTGCCGAGTTTACTTCCTCTAGCTGGCAGGCGTTCGCCGCTGGGCGTCACCCGGCGTTCCTGGCCGCGCCGCGACTCCAAGATATTTTCGCAGCGCTATGCCGTTACCGGCACCTAAAAGCCCGCTCTGCCTAAGTCTCCCGTTAATTCCCCCGCGAATGTCGGGTCGTGGTCGTATGAGTGCTTGGTTGAGCGCGGAGGTGAAGTTTTTCCTCCTGCCGTTTTCCGCGTGGAGCCTGGGTTTTTCCTCCCGCCGTGTGCGCGGGGGAGAAGTTTTTCCTCCTGCCCAAAGATTTGGAAAACGTAGCGACGTTTTCCAAATCTTGCGCCCACCTAGCCTGCTCGGATAAAACTTCTCCCCCACGCATAAGGGTCGGGCGGTAAAAGATGCGAGAGGGGGCTTGATCTGAGCGCAGCGAGGATCACCGGGGTCCCCCGAGCGCTTTTACCACCCGACCTGAAGCAAGGTGTTAGATGAATTTCAGATGACTAAGGCGGGGGCAGGTTAGTTGGCTTGGTATTGCTGGGCGGCGGCTAGTTCTCGGCGGCGACGGTCAGCGAACTCGGCGCGAACTTTGGCATTACGCGGAGTACGGCGTACCAGGAACGACACTGCAGCAATAACCCCAATCCACAGTAGGCTCGCCAACATGGCATACAGGGTTGCTGGATCGAGGGCGAGGACGAACACCATCGCCACGATAAACACACTGATTACCGCGATAGAAAAATATCCACCGGGCATGGCAAATATTGATTCTTCATGTTTTTGGGGCAGACGGCGACGAAACTCTACGTAGGCGGCCACTATCATCACCCATACGAACATAAATAGCACCGAAGCCACCGACGTTACCAGGGTAAATGCTTCCATTACCGTGCCGCCTACTGCCATCAGGGCAATGGAGGTAAGCAAGAACAGACAAGTGACAATCAGTGCATTTAAAGGGACGGAGCGACGGGAAAGCTTTCGGAAAAGCTTCGGGGCGTCACTGCGCAGCGCCATGGCGTACATCATCCGGGAGGTGGAATAAACTCCCGAGTTACACGAAGAGGCGGCCGAAGTCATTACCACCAGGTTCACTAGCGACGCCGCAAATACTAGCCCTACTAGGGAGAATAGTCCTACGAAGGGAGAGGATTCCGGGTCGAGAGAATCCCAAGGAGTAACCGACATGATCGCTGCTAACGCCAAAACATAGAACAACAACACCCGCAACGGAATCGAGTTAATCGCTTTGGGGAGAGATTTTTCTGGGTCTTTGGTTTCGGCGGCGGTAGTACCGACCAGTTCGATTCCTACGAAACTAAAGATTGCTAGCTGGAATCCGCCCAAGAACCCGGATAAGCCATTCGGGAAGAATCCGGAACCAGTAACTCCCGGGTGTGACCAAAGATTAGTGATGGTGGCGCGCTGGCCATCGGGAGCAGTAAACCCGATAATCACCATTACGGTTCCGCAGCAGATCAGGGCAATAATCGCGATAATTTTTATCATCGAGAACCAGAACTCGGTTTCTCCGAAGGCTTTCACCGTTAGGGCGTTAAGGAAAAACAACAGCGCCACGGTAGCGATCGCGGGAATCCATCGTGGCAGGTCTGGCCACCAAAAATTGAAATAACCGGCAATCGCGATCACTTCGGCGGTTCCGGTAACTATCCAACATAGCCAATACGTCCATCCCACAACGAAACCGGCTCCTGGCCCTAACAAATCAGTGATGAAATCAGCGAAAGTGCCATAGCGGTGATTGGAAACTAACAATTCCCCCATACATCGCATCACCAGGAATAAAACTGCCCCGATAATGGCGTAAACCAACAGTACTGAAGGACCCGCCAAGTGAATCGTGCGTCCGGATCCCATAAACAGACCGGTGCCGATGGCTCCACCGATCGCGATTAACTGGATATGCCGATTCGAGAGGTTGCGTTGCAATCCCCCCGAATGACTATTAATAATGTCCTCAACCTCGACTGGTTTATTTGGCATGGGCGTTCCCTTATCGATCGCTTTTCGTTTCCTCGATTTTAAGCGCTAAAACCCAAAACTAAGCAAACTGATGCCCATGTGCGCGTGATTGGCTTTCCTCTGGTATCGGGTCGGGCCGTAAAAGCACTCCGGGGTTATGCGCGGAGCCTAGGTTTTTCCTCCCGCCCAAGAATTCGGAAAACGTAGCGGCGTTTTCCGAATTCTTATGCCCACCGCACCCACTCGGATAAAACCTAGCCCCCGCGCTCGCTGGCACCACACACGTAAAAATCTCGGCGGGAACGTGAATCGAGAGATACTCACTGAGCGTGCAGGGGCGGATTTATGCCGAAGGGTAGGCTCCGGGCACTAAATCCGTGAAAATGCCAGAGCATTTTCCGGATTTCGGGGCGCGAGGCAAAATCCGCTCCTGTGCGCGGACGACTCCCTGCGCTGCGCCAGTCGAGGTTGAGGACATTCAGAGAGAAGGGTCAGGAGATCTCGGAGAGAACTTCTAGGAGAACCGGAGTTACCCGCTCGATCACTTCCAAGGTGTCGTCGAATTCGCGCTCCCCGCCATACCAGGGATCAGGTACCTCCATATCGGCGGGGTTAGCCTCAGGATCAAATTCGCGGTAGAGACGAATTTTGTTCTCATCTGCTCCCCAGCGCTGCGCCAGGCGGGTGAGGGCGCGTTTGTGTCCGCTGGTCATAGCTAGCAAGAGATCAAAATCGTTAAAATCACTGTGGCTAATTTGGCGGGCATGATGGTCTGGCGTCAGCCAGCCATGATCTTCCAAGATATGTACGGCACGGTAATCTGGGGGATTGCCGTGTTCTTCGTCAGAGACTCCCACCGAATCAAAAACTAGGTTATCGAGAGCTTCTTCTTCGGCCTTTTGAGCGGCAACTGCCTGCGCCATTACTGAGCGACAGATGTTACCGGTACATACGAACAGTACCCGGGTCAAGGTGATTCCTTTCGCTAGTTATTCGGTTCGGTGTCTGCTTGCCTTATTTAACAGGTTTACCAGGAGCTTTCGACGGGAGCGCCCTCTTTATATCCGGCGGCGCTTTGAATTCCCACGATTGCTTTTTCCCGGAATTCTGCCTGGTTAGTGGCGCCTGCATAGGTGAAGGAGGAACGCACTCCCGCCAAGATCTGGTCGATCAAGTTTTCCACCCCGGGACGGGCGGGATCCAGGTACATCCGCGAGGTAGAAATCCCCTCTTCGAATAGTTCTTTACGGGCACGTTCAAAGCCACGGGAGGTGGCATTACGGTTACGAACCGCCCGGCGGGAAGCCATCCCAAAGTTTTCCTTATAGGGACGCCCATTCCCATCGCGCACAATGTCGCCAGGTGATTCGTGAGTACCGGCGAACCAGGAACCCACCATCACGTTAGAGGCTCCGGCGGCCAAGGCTAAGGCCACATCCCGCGGGTGACGCACGCCGCCGTCAGCCCAAACATGTTTTCCTAGTTCGTGAGCGCGGCGGGAACATTCGAGTACCGCCGAGAATTGGGGGCGGCCTACGCCGGTAGCCATCCGAGTGGTACACATTGCGCCGGGACCAATGCCGACTTTCAAAATATCCGCGCCGGCAGCAGCCAGTTCGGTTACTGCATCTGCGGTGACCACGTTCCCTGCTACGATCGGGACTTCCACTGAGGTAGCTCGCACTGCCTTTAAAGCCTGGATGGTTTTATCTTGATAACCGTGAGCAGTGTCGACCACTAAGACATCTACCCCTGCTTCTACCAGTTGGCAGGCGCGTCCCGCCACGTCACCGTTAATACCGATCGCTGCGGCTACCCGCAGCTTGCCGTCTTTATCAGTATTCGGGGTATATATGGAAGAACGCACCGCCCCTGGCGCGGTCATTACCCCGACTAGGCGTCCGTCAGTGTCTACTACTGCGCCGAGACCTAGGTGTTCTTCCGCTAATTGGCGGTAAGCGTCCTCGGGACCAATCCCCTCCGGTAATAGCAAGGTGTGGGTATCCATCACCGTATGGAGCTGCGCAAAATGATCCACTCCGGTCAGTGCCGATTCGGGAACTACCCCTATCGGGTGGTTTTCTTCATCTGCAACTAGTACCGCGCGGTGGGAGCGCTTTGAAATCAAGGACAGAGCTGCCGCTACGGTGTCGTGCGGGCCGAGCACTACCGGGGTGTCATAGACCGTGTGGGAGGCTTTAACCTCAGCAACGGTTTTCGCGATGATGTCACCGGGAACATCTTGAGGCAGAGTTACTAGACCGCCGCGGCGAGAAACTGTTTCCGCCATCCGTTTTCCGGCGACCGCTGTCATATTCGCGACGATAATCGGCACGGTGGTGCCAGTGCCATCATCGGAAGATAAATCCACGTCGAAGCGGGAAGCTATCCCCGAACGTGAAGGAACCATAAAAACATCGTCATAGGTCAGCTCATAAGGTGCCGACATTCCATTTAAAAAGTGCACGGCTACTCAGCTTAGTGCAAAGAAAGCAAAAGGGGGAGACCTTAATCAACCTAGAGAGTATTTCGAGGCATACCAGGGGGCGTTTTCCCTGATAAATAACTTGGGGAAGGTAAATCATGAAAAATATTAGCTCGCAGTTTAAAAAAGTTTGCTAAAGGTAGCTAGGCTAGTTTTATGGCAGATATACACGATCGGGAAGTCCTTACCTGGCAAGGATTCGGAGATGCTACCCGAAAAATTGCGCAAAATATTGTAGATTCCGGGTGGATGCCCGAGTTAGTAGTGGCGGTGGCTCGGGGCGGATTGTTACCGGCGGGTGCGTTGTCTTACGCGCTAGGGCTTAAAGCAATCGGCACCATGAATGTAGAGTTTTATACCGATATCGAGGAAACTCTACCGGAGCCGGTGCTAATTCCGCCGTTAATGGATGTTTCCGCCCTGTCCGGTAAGCGAGTATTGGTAGTCGATGATGTTGCCGACTCGGGGAAAACTCTAGAATTGGTGATGCGCTTGATTCGCGAACGCGGGATTCCTTCTGGGCAAGAAGGCGAGCGGGTAGCGGTTTCAGAAGCCAAATGTGCTTGTATCTATGTGAAGTCGCGGTCGATTATTACTCCCGACTATGTACTAAAGCATACCGATAAATGGATTAATTTCCCCTGGTCGACTCTGCCTCCGGTTACAGCGGAAGGGTTGGGACATTAGGGGCAATCGCTAGTTACCATCCTCGTTATCCAGCGGGGTGAGGCTACTTTTGAAAGTAGACAGTTTGGAAGAGGTATTAGCATTAGCGCGCCGCACCTTGGATGCCTGCGGCCTACAGGACTGGGAAGTTGATCTAGATCATGCACGCCGCCGGGCTGGCGCCTGCCATTTTGGAGATAAACGGATTAGTTTTTCTCGCTATCTGCTCCCGCTCTACGATTCGTCTGCCGCGCGCGAAGTTGTTTTACACGAGGTCGCTCACGCGCAAGTAGGACCTAAGGTGGGGCATGGTAAGCGCTGGCAGCAGGCGGTTAAAGCCCTAGGAGGCAACGCTGAACGGACGGTATCCCCAGATGCGCCCTCCCTCCCGGCTCCCTGGATCGGGGTATGTAAAGCCGGACATCGTATTGAACGTTTCCGCACTCCCACCCGGGTTTTAGCCTGCTCTAAGTGTTCTCGTTACTTTAAAGCAGAAAACATTTTCACTTGGACCTACCGGGGAGCCTCTCCCCGTCACCACCGGGCATACCTGCGCGAACTCCGCAAGATTTGCGCCAATCAGTAAAATCAACATCGAGGTGACAGAAGGATTTTTCGTTCTGACCCCTTAAACTGGATGTTGAAAAGTTATCGACTAAGTTACAGGGAATGTATGGATAGTTATCAGACGGCACAACCCTCTGCCGGATCCCCCTTCCCTGTTGCCGGAAATTCAAAGAAGTCGGCGGTACAATCTTCCAACGTACAGACCGCGACGATCGCTGGTTATCGCCTGTTAAAGGCCTTGGGCTCGGGCACTATGGGTGAAGTGTGGAAGGTCGCTGATCCTTGGGGGAACTTATACGCCGCTAAGATTTTGCGTTCCAAATTGGCAATCAAGCCCGGGATTGTTCAACGCTTTCGAATGGAAAAAGATTTGGTCACCGGGGTGCGGCATCAAAATATTGTAGAGGTTTATGACCTGATCCAGACCCCGGAATATATGGCGATCATTATGGAATATACCGATGGCGGGGATTTGGGGGAGCTGCTGAAAAAGCAGGGTACGCTGCTGCCTTTAGATGCCGTCTACTATTGCATGGGTATTGCCGCTGGTCTGTCTCCGATTCATCATGCCGGAATTGTCCATCGTGACCTAAAGCCTTCGAATATTTTGTTGCAACTACAAGGGGGCTACCTGGTGCCCAAAATTGCGGATTTTGGGTTAGCCCGGTGGATTGATCCCCGTTACGAAATCCAGACTACGAAGCGTTCTGGAACCCCCTACTATATGGCTCCCGAAATGATTGAAGGCAAAGGGGTGAGCTCCAAAACCGATATTTATTCCCTGGGAGTGATTCTTTACGAGTTGCTCTGCGGAATCACCCCTTTTAGAGGTTCGGTGGCGGAAGTGTTAAACCATCAGTTCTACGATATGCCGGGAATGCTACCGGGAATTCCCAGCTCTTTGTGGAATGTGATTACCCAAATGCTGGCGAAAGAAACTTCGGTACGACCCAGTGCTGCCCAGACCCACGCCCTCTTGAAGTCGGTAGTTGACCAGGTTCGTTCCCTTGAAGCCCTGGAGGTGTTGAAGGAGCCCCCGCCTCCGCAACCTTTAGCCGATGTGGTGCGGGTTTCCCCGCCGGATGCTCAAACTTCCTTGGCGTCGGTCAAACCGATCATTCCCGCCCACGATGAGGCCGAAACCCAGTCGGGGCAGACGGCTCACGGGCGGGTGGAACCGGCGGCTCCCGTCTGGCAACCGGTGACTTTACCTCCGGCGATTATGGTAAACACCGAGGATGCTATCGGGGCAGGAGCGGGATCTCCCGGGGACTTTTCGCCGCCGAGGGAGCAGGAGGATTCTGTAAATGAGCAAACCCTGGGAGCCTGGATGAACAGTTCAGATTTTTCTGAGAATGTAGCAATAGTTTCTCCCCGACAGGGTGCGCTAACTCCCCGCCGGAGTGCAGCCAAAGAAATCGCCGGCGGAGTCGCGATCGGCTTAGCTGTTGGTGCTCTAATCACCCTGGTAGCAGCGGTAGTTTTGCTACTGTTTTAAGGGATCCAGCTTAGTCTTGCGCCTCTTTTAGAAGTTTGCTTAGGCGCGGTAGTGAAACGCGTTCGCGAGTACCCAGGGGCTGGGCAAACAGCGAGACCCTTAACTCTTCTATTAGCCAGCGGCCGTGGATGAGGGCGGCTACGGCAGTAGGATCTGCGGCTAGGTTTTCCTGGTTTTCTAGCTTTCCGCGTGCACCCTCCCAAATAGCTAGAGCCTGTTCTTCCTGTTGGCTTCCCTTGCTGCGCCCCTGACTTGCTTTTTGTAGACGAGTAGCTATCGCCTGTAAATAGCGTCCTAAATCCTCAGCTCCCTCACACAAGTCCCACAGGAACCCCGGGTAGATCAGCTGTGATAGTTGGGAGCGCACCTGGGTAACTTCCCCTAAGGCTGCGAGGGGGAAATGCGAGGATAGTGCGGCTGATACCTCCCGGTAGCTGGCACCAACCTCCCCAAGTTCGCGGGCGAGGACGTACACTTCGTCCTCGAAACGGTCACGGAAATCTGCAGCGAGCTGCCGCAGGGTGGAAGAGTCCCGAACTGTCCAGGTGTCGGCCTGGGCTTTTTTGAGGCAGCGCCAGGTGGCAACCAGTTGCAGATCGGAAAGTAATGCTACTTTTTCGTAGGGCAGTGCCGCCAGGTTTAGCGCTAAACGAGCTGGCCAGCGCGTAAAGATGCGGCTAGGTGGTAAGTAAAGCTGGGAGCAAAGCAGGCAGGTAACCCCAAAGTGTTGGGCACGCTGAGCCTGCTGCAAGCTGTCGAAGCGCGCCACTCGCACCGGGAATATTGGGGAAGCGGGATCCTGCCGGCTATTGTTGTCGCCGCTTGATCGGGCAGAAGAGGGGTTTTCGTAGCGGTTTTTTTGCGAGCCAGTAAGCAGTGATAATCCGAAGGGACGCGGAAGACGCTGCGGCAGTAACCCCGGGAAGGATCTTCCAGACATCTCACCGGCAGAAATAGTTATTTCAGCAGGTAAAACTGCGTGTTGGTTGCGTATTTGCGGCCAAGCAGAAGAATAATCTGTTTCCGGGAAACGCTGCTTGGAGGCCTTAGTAGCTTCCTGATTGCTACGCCTCGTTTGGGAAGGGACAGGGTTTTTCTGCCTGCTTTCGGCTTTGCTTACCTGCGAGAGCGCTTCCCGGATGACTTGTTTGCGGGCCGCGCGCCCTTTTTTACCGTAGCGCTTCTGCAGTTTTTCGAGGTCGCGAGAATAAATCTGCTCTTTCCCTACGCGCAGCGCAAAACGAATGCGCAAATGGGCAGGTAAACTCGCGACCGCTTGGGAAAATTCTTGTTCGGTTACCTCCACGGCGCGCAGCTGGTCAAGAGCCGCAATGAAAAGTGAAGCCAGCGGACGGGAGGGGGCAGTGTGATTGTTATTGTTTGCGGCTTCGCCTTGGTCGCGGTGACTATCATTTTCACCAGTGCTCGCAGCGTTAGCAGCAGCGGGGTTGGGGTCTTTTGAGGCGTGGCTATTTTTCTCGCGTCTTGCGTTAGCGTCAGGTGTTGCTGAGCTACCCTTGTCCTCACTGCCCATATTTCCCGTATCTTTAGGATTGGGGTCGCTGGGGGGAGTAGATTTATCGCCGTTATCAATCCCCGCCCAAGCAGCTAGGCGTCCCAGGGAAGCTTGCAACGCTTCCTCTTGTTTAATCTGCACCGGGGTAGGTTCGTGGCTTTCGGCGGCGCCGGTAGCAGCCGTGGGATTAGCTAGTTCCCGCTCAATCCATCTGCTTACTTCTGCCCCCACCTGCGGGGCAGGTACTAGTTGGCGGCGTACCGCTTTCGGTAACGCTCGAATCAGCGCGGTGAATAGCTCTGGCCACAGCCCCGGAACCGTCCATTGGAATTCTTGCGGATTAAGGTAGGGCAGCTGCTCCAGTGTGACTTGGCAGGTAATGCCATCTTCTTCCTTGCCGGGAGCAAACTGATATTGCAGGGGCAAACTAAACTCTGCCCCTATCCAGCGGTCAGGGAAACCCGAAGTGGAAAGCTGGGTGAGTTTGCCCGCCAGATTGGTTTGGTTTCCAATCGATTTATCTGCGGCTTCACCGCTGGAGTAGTTGCGGGGAGCGCTAGTCTTGGCAGCAGACGGCAACAATATGTCCTCGGGATAATCCAAGATATGGGGGTCATCTTGACGTTTGAACCAGGCCGCGAAAGTTCCCGGATTGGTTACTTCTTTGCCCAAGCGGGCAGCGAAAAATGCCGCCAAAGCGTCCTCGCCGGCAACAATCCCGGCTTGACGGGTACGTTGCTCAACTTCTAGGGCGCGCTGCAGCAGCTTTTCATTGCGTTTTAAGAAGGGATAGTTTAAGGGGGCATCCCCTCTGACCAGTGCATTAGTGATAAAGAGGGCGCGTGCCCACTGCTTCGCGGTCTGCGGGGACTGCTCACCGGGCAGATTAACATTAGCTGCTACCGGTGATAGCGCAGGCATGGCTTTATTCCCGAGTCGAGACAGAGGTATCGGCACATCAGCAGCAATCGTGAGGCCATACAGGGTAATGCGCTCCGGTACCATTGCGGTACCTTTCCGGCTCGACCAATACGGTTCCCCATAGGAGCGTTTTACCAGGTGCTTTCCCGCATGAATAATCCAACCAGGATTAACCCGGGCAACGTTGCGGGCAAAAAGCCGCGAGGTTTCCACCAGTTCGGCAGCCATTACCCAATCGAATGTGCGGTTAGAGAGCCCAGAACCAGGCCAAATCGTGAAGCGAGCACCACGCGGAGCCAAATACTGTTTGGCGCGCTGATCCCAGTTACCAATCCCAGATAGCATTCCTACCAGCAAGGAACGGTGAATCGCATCCGTGTCGGAATGCTTGGAAGTCAGGCTTTGACAAGCCGCAATCAGTTCGGTGGATTCCGGGTCTGGCCGGTAGCTTGAGCGGGAGGGCTTCGCTAGGGGACGCGCGTTAATTCCTAGTTCTTTTAAAAGCTGCCGCAGTTGGTGGGTAAGGTCTTGCCATTCCCGGGTACGCAAATAATGCAAGAATTCGCGTTGGCACATTCTCCGAAAAGCGCTCCCGGACAGGTCACGGGATTGAGTGCGCAGGTAGCGCCAAAGATTAAGATAAGTCAGGAAGTCAGAACTGGAATCCAAGAAACGCGAATGGGCCTGGTCCGCGGCCTCTTGGTGCTCTAAAGGTCGCAGGCGCACATCTTGCATCGACAGCGCCGAAACAATAACTAATGCCTCCGATACGCAGCCGCGCCGGTCCGCCTCCAGCAGCATTCGGGCTAACCGCGGATCAATCGGCAACTTGGCGAGGCGTTTGCCCAATTTGGTAAGGCGATACCCCTCGGAGTTTTCGCTCCGCTGCGAGAGCGCCCCCAATTCGTAAAGCAACTGCTCTCCGTCCCGGACTTGCCGAGGATCCGGGGCATCAATAAAGGGAAAATCGGCCACTTTCCCCAGGTTTAGCGAGGCCATCGCCAAAATCACTGAAGCTAGGGAAGTACGCAATATCTCGGGTTCAGTAAAACGCGGGCGTGCCAGGAAGTTCTCTTCCGAATACAGCCGGATACAAATCCCCTCGCTAATCCGCCCGCAACGCCCCGCCCGCTGGCGGGCGCTGGCTTGGGAAACTTCTTCAATCGGTAGGCGCTGTACTTTAGTGCGCTGCGAATAGCGAGAAATCCGCGCCAGACCAGGGTCAATCACATATTTAATACCCGGTACGGTCAGTGAAGTTTCCGCCACATTGGTGGCGAGCACAATTCGCGGATAAGGATGCGGGGCGAAGATGCGTTGCTGTTCGGCCGGGGACAATCGGGCAAACAGCGGCAGTATTTCCACAGCTCCCGGAGTGTTTGTACGTTCTCCGGCGCGCACGTACCGGGAACCTAAATGCGCGGCGAGGGCGGCCTCGGTGTCTCGAATGTCCCGCTCACCGGGCAAAAACACCAAAATATCCCCGGGGTCGCCAGCAAAAAGTTCATCAACCGCCTGGCAGATTCCCTCAGTTTGGTCTTTCACTTCACCGCGGGCGGTTCCCGATTTCTGCTGGTTAAAAAGATTCTTGCGGTTTTGCCCAGGGGTTTCCTCTTCTCCTACTTCGTCCTCACCCTGAGTATCCGAGCCATCCAGGGGGTGGTAACGTATCTCAACCGGGTAGGTGCGACCCGATACCTCAATAATCGGCACTGGGGAAGAGGGATGAGAAAAGTGCTCGGCAAAACGCTGCGAATCAATAGTTGCCGAGGTAATAATGACTTTCAAATCCGGGCGGCGAGGCAACAGGCGCGCCAAATACCCCAAAATGAAATCAATGTTCAGGGAACGTTCGTGGGCTTCATCCACAATGATAGTGTCATAGCGTTTCAGCAGGGGATCGGTGCGGATTTCCGCCAATAAAATCCCGTCCGTCATGAGTTTCACCATGGTTTTACTAGAGACCACATCGGTAAACCGCACCTGGAAGCCGATAGTATTACCCAGCTCTTCCCCCAGCTCGCTGGCAATCCGGGTAGCCACTGAGCGGGCAGCTATCCGGCGCGGCTGGGTGTGTCCGATTAATGCGCCGCGTCCTCTGCCTAGCTCTAAACAAATTTTTGGCAGCTGCGTAGTTTTCCCGGAACCCGTTTCCCCGGAAACCACAACCACCTGGTTGTTAGCGATAGCTTCCGCGATTTCTTGCCGCCGGGCACTTACTGGAAGCTCCTCGGGATAGGAGATAGTAGCAGGCGCATTATTTAAGGTTTTCGCGTGGCGGCGGGCAGGATGCTTAGCTTCCTTATCGGGTTTTTTGGCTCGCGCAGGGCGCTTATCCTGCTTGCCAGCTGCGTGCTGCTCGCTCATCGCCCTCCTTTACCTCTGAGCAAAGTCTAGCGGTTATCGAGCCGGTGTCATTATTGCAAGCTGCTAACTGCGATAAGGTAGAGATTCTGAAGCAGGTAATCCGCCCAGTGGAGGCAGCGAGATAAGACATGAGTGTGGAATACGATTTCGATGTAATCATCGTAGGTGGCGGCGTCGCCGGAACGGTATGTGCCTACCTTTTAGCAAAAGAGGATCACCAGGTCTTGTTGATTGAGCGCGGCTCGGAAGTGGGGGCTAAGAACCTTTCGGGCGGGGTGTTCTACTGCCAGGTAATGAACCAGATTTTCCCCGGCTTCATTGAAAAAGCCCCAGTTGAACGAAAAATCACCAAGAACATTCTTTCCTTCCTGAACCCGACCTCCGCCGTAAATATGGAGTATTGGGATCAAAGGCTAACTGATCCGGTAAACGCGGTCAGCGTTCTGCGCGCCAAGCTTGACCCTTGGCTGGCGGAGCAGGCAGAAGCAGCCGGTGCCACCATTATGCCAGGCATGAAAGTTGATGAACTGGTGCGCGAGGGCGGCAAATTCTGCGGAGTGCGTGCGGGAGAAGACACCGTATACGGCAAAATAATCGTGGCAGCAGACGGGGTGAACTCCTTCCTCGCGCAATATGCCGGGATTCGCCCTAAAGAACCGCTGGGTCACCTGGGGGTGGGGGTAAAATCTGTTATCCAGCTAGGGGAAGAAACCCTGAAAGAACGCTTCAACCTGCAAGAGGGCGAGGGTGCGGCCTATCAAATGGTAGGGGACTGCACCCAGGGGGTAGCTGGTGGCGGCTTTATGTACACCAATCGCGACTCGGTATCTATCGGAATTGTGGCGATGCTAGATGACCTGAAGAAAAAACAGTTATCCTCCTCTGAACTGCACGATCATTTCTTACAGCACCCCTATATCGAACCGTTCCTACGCGGAGGAAAACTGGTCGAATATGGCTGCCACCTGGTAGCCGAGGGTGGTAAATCCATGCAACAAGGACTGGTACATGACGGACTGATTCTGATAGGCGACGCCGCCGGTTTCACCCTCAACACCGGGTTCACGATTCGGGGAATGGACTTGGCAGCCGGATCTGCCCAAGCCGCCGCCAGCGCCATTGATTCCGCGCTCAAAGCGGAAAACTATAGCGCGTCCTCATTAGGTAAATATCTGGAAAACTACCAGGCAACTTTCGTCGGTAAAGATATGGAAACTTTTGCGCGCGCGCCGCAGTTCCTACACAACCAGGAACTATACGGCCAGGTAGGCCAGCTCGCGGCGAACGTTTTCCACGGGGTCTATAACCTGGACACTACCCCGCGACAGCGGCTATTACCAGTGGCGCGGGCAGCCTTGAAGAAATCGCCACTGAGTATGCGCCGCCTGGTAAAGCTCGGTTTACAAGCAGTGAGGTCGATTTAAAATGACTGATTACCTTCCCGAATCCGTATCTGAGAGACTTAGCGCTAATATCTATGAGGTTGACGAAGAAGAATCTCATATCGTTATCGACCAAGAACTAGCGAAATCCACGGGCGCTGGCAAACTATTAGAGCGCGTTTGCCCCGCTCACGTCTATACCGCCCGCGAGGACGGCTCAGTCGATATCGAATACGCCGCCTGCCTAGAATGTGGTACCTGTCTGGCAGTAGCTCCTCCCGGGGTGCTCAAATGGCATTACCCGCGCTCAATGATGGGCATTAGTTACCGCCAGGGCTAAGCGCTATTTATTTGGAAGTTCCCCTCGGAAGTCTCCCCTAGAAACAAAAAATAAATATCCTTAAAGATATGAGCACTGCTATGCAAGTCCGCCGAGCTGAAAGCGCACGCGATATTCTTGATATTTTTGCAACCCGTCTCGCGGTTTTCCACCTGGAACAAGGAATCTCCCTTGACCTAGAAATAGACGATATCGACTTTGCTAAGGGAACCATCCACCTTTTAGGTGAAGATGCCTCCGGCACTATCGCGGCCGGCCGGATTACCCCACCGAAAATCGGGATTCCCGCCGACCTCGCAGAAATGTTTCCTCAGTTACCGCGGGACACTATAACCGGAAATTTAGGACGTTTCGTCGTACTGCCTGCCGCCCGCGGATGCGGTAACGGTAAAGAACTGGTACTCGGTGCCGAACGTTTAGCGCTTAGTAATTGGGGGAGTTCCGAGGGCGGCGGAGTGGTGTTGTTGCAAGTCGCGGCGCAGGCTCCAGTAATCGGGTTCTATCAAAAACTCGGCTACCGGCTAGTTACTTCCCGCGACCCCTACCTGGATGCTGGAATCGAACATCGCGACCTGGTGAAGCTGGTGGAGCCGCAGGCCAGTGTGGTGCAGTTTCCCGGCCGTTGGCTTTAGGCTGCGCGGGGGATTGGTTTTATCCGAGTGGGTGCGGTGGGCATAAGAATTCGGAAAATGCCTGCGGTCTTTTTCCGAATTCTTGGGCGGGAGGAAAAACCAATCCCCCGCGTATCCACGCCAGTCATTTGCGGTAGCGCGCTGCCTGTTGTGTCTTGGTGCGGGGCGGCTGGCTCGGTAAAAGCACTTCGGGGTTCTGTCACCGGCTTTGTAGGGGTGTCGCGGGGAGGAGGATTTTGCCTCCTGCCCAAAGAGTTAGAAAAGACTCCAGTCTTTTCTAACTCTTACGCCCACCTAGCCTAATCGGCATAAATCCTCCTCCCCGCTTTCGCTACTTAACGTGTCCCTCCCACATCTTTTACCGGCCGCGGCTCGTGTGCTTTGGAAATCCTCTAGGCAGAAGCCTGTTTCTTTGCGTAGCGGTAGCCCCAAAGCGCTATAGCGACGAAGATAACCAGCCCGACCAGGGAGGACGTTCCTGACCAGGAATCAGGTACTATTGCCAGCGGCTCTCCGCTGCCAGTGCCTCCCACAATCGCAGCGTAAACCACGCCCCACAGGCTTTCCCCTACTATTAACCCGGTGGCGAGCAAAGTTCCCATTCGGGAAGCCGCCTCCGGATTCTTTCGAGTCTTAGCCCAGCGGTTAAAGAGAACTCCGCAGGTAGCGCCAACCGGAATCAAGATGGTGAGGGTGATAGGCAGATACATTCCCATCCCCACTGCGATTGGAGGCAGCGAGTAACGAGATGTGGTGTGCTTTAGAATCTCGTCTATTAAGATGATGGCCACCCCGATCAATGCTCCAAGACCCAGCAGACTCCAGTCAATATCGCCTCCAAAGACCCCTTTGGTAAGTTCAGCAATCAGAGACGCTTGCGGAGCAGCCAGCGCATTCTTGCCCGCACCAGGGGCTCCTTGAAATCCGAAAGCCGTGTTCATCAGCTGTAACACCGGTGGAATTATTAAAGAGCCGAAACCTACCCCTATTATCAGCGCCACCTGCTGTTTCCAAGGGGTAGAGTTCACCAATTGACCGGTTTTAAGGTCTTGTAAGTTGTCGTTAGAAATAGTGGCAATACCAAATATGATTGCCGCCGTGAACAGGGTGTACGCGACAAGGGTCTTAGGGTCGGCACCGGCCGGAGTCGCTAGTTTAATTACCAGAGCCGTCAGAATTGCTACCAAGATTCCCACCCCAGAAACCGGGCTGTTTGACGAACCTATCAGTCCCGCCATATATCCGCAGACGCTGGCAACTGCGAGCCCAAGTGCCAAAATGAACACGATTGACAAGAAAATTAGTCCACCCGTGTGATGCTCTAAGGAACTGCCCCGCAAAAATAGCCACAATAGAACCCCGATAGGAATCATTAAAGCTAAGGTGATACCGATAACCCAAGACGCTGGCAGGTCTCGTTCTTGTGGGGGGACAGTGAATCCACCTTTACGTTTACGCGACGCACTGATGGATTCGCGCATTCCTTGAAAAATCGGTCCAATAATTTTTAGGAACGTCCAAATCGCAGCGATAGCGATGGTGCCAGCGCCTACGAAACGTACATCGGAAGCAAAAATTCCTTGCACGCCCTCGGCAATATCCCCGCTGCCGAGCTGACCAGAAGAGAAGTAAGGAAGCAGCACCCCATAGCTGATTAGCATGCCGCAAATCATGGCGATACCGACACCCAGACCTACCAAATGTCCAATCCCGATAAGCGCTAATGACAGGCTAGTTCCCACCATAGTGCCACCCGCTCCCACTTTAAACGCGGTGGTGACAGAGGAAAGCGCGACTTTAAGATTAGTAAGCAAACTGAAAAATGCGGAAGAAATAGCTCCCCAAACGATCACGTGCAGACCCCGGCGGTTGTCGGCGGCGCCTTCGCTAGTGTCCCCAACTTTTAGGACTTCCGCCGCCGCTACGCCCTCGGGAAAAGAAAGGTCAGAACCGGTTACGAGGGCGCGCCGCAAGGGAATAGAATAGGTAACCCCCAAAATCCCGCCCAGGGCGCATAAGAGTGCGGTAGTCCAATAGGGGAAGCCGGTCCACCAGCCGACCATGATTAGGCCAGGTAGCACGAAAATGATTGCCGACAAGGTTCCGGCTGCCGAAGCAATGGTCTGTACGATGTTGTTTTCTTGCACGGTATGATCTTTGAAATACCGCAAGATTGCCATGGAAATAACGGCCGCCGGAATCGAGGTGGCAAAAGTCAGCCCCACTTTTAGCCCTAAATAAACATTTGCGGCTGTGAAGATTAAGGTGATGATTCCCCCGATAATCACTCCGCGAATAGTTAATTCTTTTACTGCTGTTTTCGATTCAGTTGTCATCGTAGGCCGATCTCCTTGGTCACATACGCCAAGTTCAGGATACGACCTGACGGGAGATTTAAAAAACGGGGTTAATACCTGACTTGCGTGTATAAAATCGTTGTTTTTGTGGTTTGACCAGGGGGTATGATGCTTTGAATATGCTTTGAGAGGCAGCGTGCAAATCAAGTTAGTTGTAAAACAAAAAGGAGGTTATAGACGAAACATCCACTAGCGGGTAAAGATGGAGAAAAAAATTAGTAAAACATACTTTTGTGGTGAGCTGGTCGCAGTATAGTGGCAGATAGCCGTCAAAGCCCGGGCGATTCCCCTCTCGGATAATCACCTAAGCTATGACGGGATAATAATGTCTTTTCTTATAAGGGGGAGGGAATGATCCACCCGATACTTATGCCCAATGAGGTAACTACCTTGATTGAGCCCAAGTTTTACGACTATTTCCCAATTATTGTTTACTTCGCGTTTGTAGTGGCCGTTGGGTTCATGATGAAGCGAAAGGCCAGTTCATCTGATGAATTCTTGACTGGTGGGCGTTCGTTACCAGCCTGGGTGACTGGTCTGGCTTTCGTGTCTGCTAACTTGGGCGCAGTTGAGATTATGGGAATGAGTGCTAACGGTGCACAATACGGTCTGCCCACGTTCCATTATTTTTGGCTGGGCGCGATCCCGGCAATGCTGTTCCTAGGTATTGTGATGATGCCGTTCTATTACGGTTCGAAAGTCCGCTCGGTTCCCGAGTTTATGCTTAAACGCTACGGAACTGCCGCCCATCTAATCAACGGGCTTTCCTTCGCCCTCGCACAGCTGCTAATCGCCGGGGTAAACCTGTATCTGCTAGGTAAAATCGTTAACGGAATGTTGGGAATCCCGCTATGGATTTCCCTGATTATAGCCGCGCTAATCGTGCTGACCTATATCAGCATCGGCGGTCTGGCGGCCGCCATATACAACGAAGTGTTGCAGTTCTTCGTGATTGTCGCCGCGCTACTGCCGGTAACTTTGATTGGCTTATACCGTGTGGGTGGCTATCAAGGATTAACCGAGAAAATCACCAAATGGGCAAATGAGGCCACTAATCCGGTGTATCAGGATCCGAATAACCAACTGCATTCATGGCCGGGCACTCTATTGTCAGGCTTCAACTCGCCCGCAATGTCAGTCTTTGGCTTGGTCATGGGGTTAGGGTTTGTTTTGGCTTTCGGTTATTGGACCACAAACTTCGTGGAAGTCCAACGGGCGATGGCTTCAGATTCGATTTCTGCCGCCCAAAAGACTCCGATTATTGGAACCTTCGTGAAAATGTTTATTCCGTTCCTGGTGATCATCCCGGGTATGGTAGCTGGGGTATTGATTCCGGAAATTGTAAAGCTCAAGGGCGGTTCAAAGTTCATGGGGGTAGGCGAGGAAGCACTCGCGAACCTATCCTCTCACGTCCCGGCGGGTTATGAAGTCAGCTACAACGATGCCATGCTGCTCATGATGCGGGATTTGCTACCTAATGGTTTGCTTGGTTTGGCGATTGCCGGTTTGCTGGCTTCCTTTATGGCAGGGATGGCAGCGAACGTATCTGCTTTTAACACGGTGTTTACGGTTGATATTTATGAGGCCTATTTCAAACCGAATGAATCCGATGAGCACTACCTGAAGGTAGGACGCAACGCCACTATTGTGGCCTGTACCGTTGCGGTATTTACTGCGTTGATTGCCTCCCTGTACCCGAATATTATGGACTTGCTGCAGCAATTGTTCTCCATGTTCAATGCGCCGCTGTTTGCCTCTTTCATCATCGGTATGTTGTGGAAGCGGGCAACCCCCTCGGGAGGCTGGACCGGTTTGTTGTTTGGTACTTTAGCCGCGTTATTGGTTAACGTCTTGTGCTGGAACAAGATCTTAGAGCTGCCCGGCCAAGGCCAAGCGTTCATTGCTGCGGGCGCGGCCTTTGTAGTCGGCGTGCTGGTAAACGTGGTGGTTTCCCTGTTTACCAAACCCAAGGATTATGCAGAGTTGGAGGGCTTCGTTTGGTCGCTTACTCCTAAAGAACGCCGTGTTGACCCGAACTTACATAAGTTGCCGGTAATGCGCCGTCCTATTCCACTCGCGATAGTAGCCGGTGTGCTGGTGATCGCCTTGAATACGTTTTTCCACTAGGGGAGGTAAGACAAATGAAGCAAAAGAAGATCCACCTTTACGATATTCGAGTTGTTTGTGGCCTGGTGCTGGGGATTATCGGATTGTTCCTGATTGTGTGCGGTCTGGTAATTGAGCCGGCTACCGTTCCGGACTATGTGGAAAATAATCTAGAAGGAATAAATAACACCCCGATTAATGCCAATATGTATTCCGGCGTAGGGCTACTGATTACTGCTCTGGTGTTCCTGGCCTGGACTTGGTTTAATCCCAGTGCCGGTATGGGGAATCCGGATGAGGACACTAAACCCGCCCACGAGAACGTTACTTCGGGGGATCCGCGCTAGTAATCAGTTTGTTTACCCCTTCCAAGAGCGAGCACGCAATGTAGGCATAGAGCATGGTTGCGTGCTCGCTCTTTGAAAACGGTGAAAAGTCGGGCGGTAATATTGTTGCGGGGTCTGTCATGGCTGATTGGCCAACGGTAGCTAAAGGAACTAGATGATGCAGGATTTACAAGTTGCGCAGGTGCGTCGGGCGGTTGAAAACTTTCGGGTTAAAGGTGATTTCCTTACCGCTACCCCTTACGGTTCGGGACACATCAACGAGACTTTATTGGCCAAATGTCGCCTGGAAGACGGCAGCGAACTGCCACTGACTTTGCAGCGTATTAATACTGATATTTTTACTAATCCCGTGCAGTTAATGGAAAACGTTGCGGCAGTTACCGAGTTCTTACGGGAACGTATCCAACAGGAGGGGGGTAACCCAGATCGGGAGACGCTGCGAATAATCCGCACATTTGACGGATACCCTTGTTACCACGATCCGGATGGGAACTGGTGGCGGATGTACAGCTATATTGACAATGCTTTCACCTTAGATTTGATTGAGGATCCGCAAGATTTTTATCAGTCTGGTTTAGCTTTCGGCAGTTTTCAGCGTCGCCTGGCGGATTTCCCAGCAGATTCTTTACATGAAGTGATTCCGCGCTTCCATGACACTGTTGACCGCTTCGCTCAGTTTGAGCAGGCGATAGCTCTTGATCCTTTAGGGCGCGCCAACCAAGTTGGGGAAGATATTGACTTTTATCGCCGATACGAACATTTGGCGCACGCATTTGCTGATCTACAAAAAGCAGGAAAGCTACCTTTGCGGGTAACCCATAATGATACCAAGCTAAACAATGTACTGATTGATGCGGACACCGGTAAAGCAATCGCGGTTATTGATTTGGATACCGTGATGCCAGGACTGGCGATAAATGATTTCGGGGATTCGATTCGTTTCGGAGCTTCTACTGGTGCGGAGGACGAGACTGACCTTACTAGAGTGTCGTGTTCTATGGAGCTGTTTACCGCGTTTACTAAAGGGTTCTTAGAGGGCGTACAAGGAAGGTTAACTGATTTAGAGATTGAGTTGCTTCCTCTGGGTGCCCAGGTGATGACCTATGAATGCGGAATGCGGTTTTTGACTGATTATCTGCTGGGGGATAAATACTTTAAGATTCACCGCCCAGAACACAATTTGGATCGATCTCGTACCCAGGCCAAACTGGTTCGTGATATGGAAAGTAAATTCTCGATGATGCAACAGATAGTTGCGGAAAACGCCGCCTAGATTACCTGGGTGGTACAGACTGTTTGGTTAACGGAAGGCTGTAAACAGACCCGGTAGTTAGATACAGTAATGGTTCTACCTATAGATACAGAGAGGCGCATGATGAAGGCGGTAGCGGGCAGGGATTACTATGTCTCTGATAGTTGCGGAAATGATAATAACTCAGGAACCAGTTGTGAACAGCCATTTAAATCCTTGGCGAAAATAAACGATATTAAACTCCAGCCGGGCGATAGGGTTTTGTTGAAACGGGGAGACACCTGGAACGGTCAGGCTCTCCGTATTAAGAGTGGTTCTGCCGGATCTGCACAGGCACCTATTGAAATCAAACCTTATGGTGAGGGGAACGCGCGTCCAGTAATTAACGCTAACGGGCAGGGACGGTGGTACCAGGATTATCACGCCAGTATTGAGCTGCATCGCAATAAAGCAGAAATCTCTAGTGCGGTACTCCTCAAAGATGTCAGTTATTTGGAGATTTCTGGTTTGGAAGTGACCAATGACCGGGAAATGAATCCCGATGCTGATCCGAAAGAGTTTAACGACGGTTTAGCACTGGATCGTACGGGAATAGCCGGCATTGCCGAGGATGGGCCTATGCGGCACATTGTGCTCTCGGATATGTATGTTCATGATGTCGACGGCAATATCTACGATAAACACCTGGCTAATGGCGGTATTTATTTCATTGCTCACTATCCCCAATCGGGAAAACCGGCGACTGTAGAAGAGAAAATTGCGCGTTTTGATGATTTGCAGATACTGAATAACCGGGTAGAAGATGTTAGTCGTTGGGGGATAGCAGCCGGCTACACTGCCTATCAAAATCTAATTGATCAACCGCAAGATGGTCCAATTCCCGATGAGGTTATCGCAAAATATGGTTCTAGTCGGGTAGTGATTCGCGGCAATTATGTTAGGGACGCGGGTGGAGATGCGATCACTACTATGTATTGTGATCGCCCTTTGATTGAATACAACGTTTCTGAGGGAGCCGCCAAGTTCATTAACGACTCTGACTATTTATATCCCTACAATATCGAGGGACCGCAGGAGTCTGACTGGGGTCGCGTAGCCGCCGCGATCTGGCCTTGGCGCTGTAAGAATGCGGTTTTTCAATACAATGAAGCCTACAATACCCGCAACGCATATAACGGGAATGGAGATGGCCAACCCTGGGATGCTGACTATGGTGACGGAACCATCTACCAGTACAACTATTCCTATGGCAATAGCGGTGCCACCATTATGTTTTGCGAAAAAGGTTCCCTACATAACGTATTTCGCTACAACATTGCCCATAGTGACGGGCGTGGGGCTTTAGATTTATCGGGACAAATTGATGCCCATGTTTATAACAATACTTTTATCCTCGCGAGTGGTTCTAGCGTGATTACCAGGGGAGATGCGCCGGCGATAATAGAAAACAATATCTTCTATAAGCCGGACGGGGTTACACAGGTAACTGAGAACTGGGAGGCAGGAAACCAGACCTATGACTACAACTTGTACTATAACTTTTCTTCATTGCCTGAAGATCTACATAAACAAGTAGTCGCCGCGGGGTCTGCGCTATTATGCGACGACTCGGCAGTTCCTATCGCAGCTGACCGCAAGGCGCGCCCTCATGACGGTTCTACTAGTAGTACTGTTTTTGATGGTTTCAAGCCGGCTGCTGATTCTGCAGCTATCCACGCGGGGAAACCGATTGTAGATGCCAACGGCAGCCCGGTAGAAAAGGACTTCTTAGGTAACCCTGTTGCGGGTCGTCCCACAATCGGTGCCATTGAAGCTGTTAGTAACAAGTAAACACGCTGATAGTGGCTTGTTGGTAGTGAATGCCTGGAGTCGATAATCCTTATCTGATTAGCGGATCGACAGAAGGAAATGTTGGTAACGCGCCAGTTAACCCCTAGGGTGACGCGAAGGCGCATCCAAATTTTTCTACAAATACCCTTGCGAGAGCGGAGGAGGTGTGTTAGCTTTATTTTACGCAAACGTTTGCGTAACGATTTAAGAATCGCTCTAAGGAGACAAAGATGTCGCGAAAAATCATCCTGGACTGCGATCCCGGGCATGACGATGCCATTGCCATGCTGCTTGCTCATGCTAGTCCCGAGATTGAACTATTGGCGGTTACCACCGTTGGAGGAAACCAGACTCTGGCGAAGGTCACCAATAACGCCCAGCGTATAGCCACTGTTTATGGTATGCAGGGGGTGCCGATCGCCTCCGGTTGTGATCGCCCGTTGGTTCGTAAGCCCGAAGTGGCCCCCGGGCAACACGGAGAATCCGGCTTGGATGGGGTGGAACTGCCCGAGCCGCAGCCGCTGGTTAATCAACATGCGGTAGACCTGATCATTGACACTATTATGAGTCACGAGCCAGGAGAAATTACCCTGGTACCTACCGGTCCGCTCACCAATATTGCGATGGCAGTGCGCAAAGAGCCGCGCATTGTAGAACGGGTGCGAGAAGTCGTACTTATGGGTGGTGGTTACCACGTAGGCAATTGGTCGGCGGTCGCCGAATTTAATATCAAAGTCGATCCCGAGGCGGCGCATATCGTGTTCAATGAGCCTTGGGAAGTGGTGATGGTGGGATTAGATCTAACCCACCAGGCACTCGCTACCGATGAAATTACCACGAAGATCCAAAAACTTGGTGGCCCGGTTGCCCAGTTCGTGCTGGATCTGTTCGTATTCTTCCGTAAGGCATATCAAGACTCGCAAGGCTTTGACTTCCCACCAGTACACGATCCCTGCACCGTGGCCTATTTAATCGACCCCTCGATCGTGAAAACCGTGAGAGTGCCCATCAATATTGAGTTGCGTGGAGAGCTAACCGTGGGAATGACTGTTGCCGACTTTAGGGAACCGGCAGGGGAAGGATGCCATACTAAGGCAGCCACTGACCTTGATTTCGAACGTTTCTGGGAGCTAGTTATCGACTCCATTGACCGGATCCAGAAAGGGGACTGCTAATGAAAAAAGTACGTTCCGTAGGCGCGGTGATGACCGCGCTGCTAGTAGCTTGTTTTGCGTTTCAGCTAAACGCGTCTATGCTTTCACCTGCCCTGGTGCTGATGGAAAAAGAACTTCACACCACCGCGGCGATGATTGGCTTAACTCAGACCGTGTTCTTTACGGCGGCTGCTCTTTTCAGTCTGTTCCTACCGCGACTCGGAGATATGATCGGTCGGCGCAAACTGTTGACCGCTATGATGGTGCTCACTGCTATAGGGTGTGCCATCTCTGCCCTAGCAGGAGTTACCGGTTCAGTTGCGCTACTGTTCATTGGCCGCACCATCCAAGGTGTTGCCGGGCCGACAGTCCCCCTATGTTTGATCATGCTACGAGTTGCTGTACCTGATCCGAAACGCTACGGCACCCTCATGGGCGTTATTACCGCAGTTAACGGCGGTATCGCCGGAATAGATGCCATTGCAGGAGGCTGGCTGGCGAAGAATTTCGGATTTGCCTCAGTCTTTTGGACGATGGCAGTGATCGCAGCGATCGCCGCAGTGGCAGTACGCTCGCTAACCGATGAATCAACAGTGGACAGTCCGCAGCCAATGGATTGGCTGGGCACGCTTTACCTGGTGGTGGCAGTAGGTGCCGCCTTAACCGCCATTAACGAGATCGCTAAACTAAAAGCGGCAAACTGGCTGCTAGTTATCATCCTCGTGCTTGCCAGTGCCCTATGTTTCTTGCTGTTCTGGCGTCAAGAAGGCAAAACCGAACATCCGCTGGTTACCCGTCACTATCTGCGGTCGCGCAGTACCTGGGCTTTGTTGCTGACTACCATACTTACCATGACTGGCATCTTCGCGATCATGAACGGAATCGTGCCCTCTATTGCCCAAGATGCTAAGTTTGGTGCAGCGCTGGGTGCAGACGTGGTCTCTTTTTGGACGCTCACTCCCTATGCAATCGCTGGCCTAGTGATGGGGCCGGTAGCGGGTACCCTCGCGGGACGCTTCGGATATCGCAAAGTATTACGGTACGGGCTTATTGGTTCTCTGATCTCCCTAGCGATTTTGGCGCTCACTATGAATGGCGCTGCCGCCTGGGTGCTGCTAGTAGTATCTATACTTGCTGGTCTAGCCTATGCTGGTACCGCAAATATTATGCTTAACGGTCTTGGAATTGTACTATCACCCTCCGATAATCCTGGTTACCTTCCCGGACTTAACGCGGGAGCTTTCAACCTGGGTGCGGGTATTTCCTTCGCAGTGCTCTATGCGGTGATGACCTCATTAGGAGGAGGCTACGGAGGGCATTTAGGCGCTATTATTGCGGGTGGCATCCTTCTGGTTTTGGCTCTCGGATCATCCTTCCTAATCCCGCAGCCAACTGGCCAGGACGAAATAGCCAGTTAGCACGCAGTTTGATGTCTAACGAGGGAACGCTATGACTACTATTAGACAAATCGCCGAACAACTAGGTGTCAATGTCTCAACGGTCTCGCGTTCCCTCAACGATTCCCCCACTATCCCAGATAGTACTAAGCAGCGGGTACGCGAGATAGCTGACCAACTTGGCTATCGTAAAGATATGAGAGCAGCGTCAATGCGTGCCGGTAAGAGCCTGCTCATCGGGGTGGTAGTGGGGGATATCGTTAACCCTTTTTTTGCCGAACTAGCTGATCGCATTGAACGCCAAACCCGAGCCAAGGGCTACCAAATCATGCTTGGTAATGGCGGAGAAGAACCGGGGGCTCAAGAAAAAATAGTGGAAACTATGCTGTCGCAAAATATCGATGGCTTGTTGTTAACTCCTGCTGGAAGACCGACCTCGAAGATGCTTTCCCACATTAAGGAAGTGCCTACTGTGGCGGTTGACCGTAAGATTACCGGAGCCGAGATCGACAGTGTCGGCTGCGATTTCAGTCAAGCAGTTACGCAGTTAGCTGCACATTTTGCGGCGAATGGTTACCAATCAGTGGCAGTGCTGTCAGGTCCAGAATCCACCAGTACCGGGGATAGTCGGCACCGGATGCTGAGCGCAGCGCTCGCGGAAGCCGGTATCTCCAGAGTGCAAGCATATTCGAGCCCATTCCAAGAGACCGGAGGAGACGCGGCGATAAAGCAGGTGCTAGCAAAAGGGACACCGGATGCCCTGGTATGTGCCTCTGGGGTTATTGCCTTGGGAGCGATGCTAGGACTAAAAGCGTGCCAGATTCGTCCCGGATTAGATATCGGGATCGCCACGTTTGACCGTCTGAACTGGTTAGAGGCGATGACGCCCTCCGTGACCATGATTGATACTGACATTTCCAAGATGGCTGACCTGGCAGTGAATCTGCTGCTGAAAAGAATAGCTGGTAGAGGCGGTGAACCAGTAGAAAAAAACACTACCGCGAAACTACTGCTGCGGGAATCAACTCCAAAGCTAGCAAACTAACTATTACTAAAAACTTGGGGAGACGACATGAAAAACTCGAAGGATATAGTGGCTACCGCCCAGCAGGTGCTGTCCTCTATCGGGGCACCAGTGACGGTGATGGGGTCGATCAATGCTGATTTGACGGTGGAAACTGAGCGGCTTCCTCGGCCAGGTGAAACCGTGATCGGCGGGCCGGTAGTTACTCTCCCGGGAGGAAAATCTGCTAATCAGGCAGTAACTTGCTCTCTTTTAGGGGCAAAAACCAAGCTGATAGGGGCTTTAGGTAACGACAGTCACGGTGACCTCCTGCTGGATTCTTTAAACAAGGCGGGAGTAGACACTGCTGGGATTCGGCGCTGCGAGGAGCCATCCGGATCTACCATGATTACTGTGGACGCGGCGGGAGAAAACACTATTGTTTACTCAGCCGGCGCGAATGCACTGGTAAATGCAGATTTCGTGCGGGAAGAAAGTCAGATAATTACTTCGGCGAAAATCCTGGGCTTATGTTTGGAAGCTCCGCTGGATGCGGTGGAGGAAGCGGCAAGAATAGCCCACGACGCCGGGGTACAGGTGGTGCTGAACTTCTCGCCCATCACCCAGGTGCCGGAATCGTTGCTGAAACTGGTTGATGTGCTGATTGTTAATCAGCATGAACTGGCGGTACTGGGAGGCCAAGAAATTGACGTGACTAACCTGGACGAGCTGCGTAAAGCGGTTGCCGACCTCGGGTTCGAACAGGTAGTTCTAACTTTAGGTGGTAGTGGGTCTTTGGTGCTAGATTCCGGCGAAGTAACCCGGATCCCTATTTTTGAGGTCGATACTGTAGATACCACCGGAGCCGGGGATTCCTTTATGGGCTCTCTGCTGAGCGCGTTGGCTGCAGGATGTTCACTTTCTGAGGGCGCCTGCCTGGCGGCGGCAGTTTCTTCACTGGCAACCGTCAGAATGGGGGCACAATCCTCTTACTGGAGCGCCCGTGAAGTTCGTGACTTCTTGTCGCAACAGACAAGGTGAGCCGCGGGTATTATGCAACGGGGTGGTTTCCTTAATCGCGCAACCTGGACGCTAGGAAAGTGATATTTGCGCCGGCTAAAGAGGTTTTAGTTATAACTGTGGGGTCGGATTGTAACTAAGGTAAGCCCCACTTTCCTTCATGAGTGTCGCCGCTCGATCCGGTGATGCTGAGTGCCAAGAACTAAGCGCCGCTAGGTAGCTACTTCATCTCGGCGCGTCCTTTTTATCCGTTGTTTCCGAAGACTTTCTGAGGGCAACGGTTTAGTTTTCCTATGGCTCGCCTTCCCTTAGAGGCATTGCTTTGCTTTCCGAGGGCGAAGCTTTTCCTGCCTCTTTTACCTAGTCCCTTGCTGTCCAAAATCTTTTGTACTGCTAAGGTGACCGTGAAGTTACAAAGAATGCCGAGAGGCAAAATGCGCAGATAAACGGAGGTGCCCAATGAGTCTGGCGGGCGAAAGATTACTAGGCAAATCTTCCGATTCACGGCAGCGAGATGAGCATACCGATGAAAGCGTAAAGACGGCCTCCAAGCTTAATTGGTTGCGTGCCGGGGTTCTGGGAGCTAATGACGGTATCGTTTCAACCGCCGGCGTAGTAGTCGGGGTGGCAGCTGCTGACCCGCAGAACAATATCGCGATCTTTACCGCTGGGATGGCGGCCGTGGTCGCGGGGGCTATTTCCATGGCGGCCGGCGAATATGTTTCCGTATCTACCCAGAAAGATACGGAGCAGGCGCTGGTTCATAAAGAAAAGACGCGGTTGAAGAAAGATCCCGAGGCCGAGTTTGAAGGACTGATTAAGGTTTACGAAGCCAAAGGGTTATCTGCTGAAACTGCCCGGAAAGTAGCGAGCGAATACTCTGCGATTGATCCGGTAGCGGCGCAGGTAGAGGCGCGTTACTCAATTGATTCGGAAGAATTTGTTAATCCCTGGAACGCTGCTTTTTCTTCTGCGATTTCCTTTGTCTTAGGCGCAGTGCTGCCGATGCTGGCCATTCTGCTGTTCCCGCCGGCCTCCAAGTTTATCGCCACCTTCATTTTGACGCTGGTGGCGCTAGGTTTAGCGGGATACACCTCCGCTTGGCTCTCAGAAGCTCCCCGAGGACGTGCCGTCATCCGGGTGATTATCGGAGGCGCCCTCGCCATGCTGATTACCGGCGCAGTCGGCCACTTGGTGGGTCTTTCGCTGTAATCGGCCTGCTACCTCTATTTCGACTTGTAGTAACGGGGATGACTATATTCCTGTCTCCCTGCGACCTTTGCGGAGCAAAAAACTTGAGGTGAAACGGTACCAGACCAGTTCACTGACTTGGTGCAGAAGCGGGAGCTCCAGTACGTTTCAGTTTTCTGTTTCTCTGGTTCATGGTCACCATGTTCACTTGGTTATTTCAGTGCCAGGTGCTGTGCCTTATTGTCGGGACTGGTTTGCATAATCGCGCAGGGCGCTGACTTCGGTGTGGATGCTTTCCAGGGCGCGAAGCGCTGCCATAATTGACTGTTCTGTGGGGCGGAGCAGTCGGGAGATTCGTCCAAGTAAGGGCAACTTCTGCTTCAAGGTGTCCAGTTCCGGCACGCGAGTTTGGGCAGCAAGCTGTTCCAGGGAGATGCTGAGATCTTGTAAAAGATCCTCTTCCCCTATTGTTGACAGGTCTTTGCCTATTTCTAGGGAGCCATTAATTCGTTCTCTAATCATTCCCCAGTCGTTTGTTAATCTAGAAGCTGCATCTTCCAGACGATTTGCTTGCGGATCTAAAAGGCGGGCGTGCTTAGCTATGATGGCGGGTTTAAATTCTCCGACGGTAATGGCTTCGATACTTTGGTTTAACTGGTCACCTAAGGTGTCTATTTCTTTGCCAAACGTTTCTGCGTCTGCATTGAAGGTTTCAGAGACTTCCTGTATTCCTTCCAAGATCTCTTCAAGGGTAATACGGGTTTGGGGTTCGTCGGGTTTTTGCCTGGTGTGCAAGGCAGCGGTAGTTGCCGCGAGTTCTTGCCTGGATTCAACTGTCTGCTGCAGGCTAGTCGAGATTTTGTCAGCCACCTCGTCTAGCACCTGTCGGTTCTCAGACCTAAGGTCTGTAACGCTGACTTCTTCATACTGGTAGCTTTGAAGTTTTTTCCATAGCGAATCTTGTTGCAATGCTTGAGGAATAGCTTGAATGAGTATGGGAAGAATGGCTTTATAGCTGGCTTTTTCGGCTGCAGTTGCAAATCTCTCAACTTCTTTGCGGCAATCAGGGGATTTGAGGTAGCGAGGGCTGACAAAACTCAGTAGGAACGCAGTTGTCTCCAGTTCAGACATCAGGACATTTTCCCATGATTGCCCCCATTTCACGTCACGGTCTGTAAAGATGCTAAGGGTTTCGCCGGTTTTCATTTCGTATTGGTCAGCAATTTTTTCAACGAGTTTAAGTAATCCACCGTATACGGTTTCATTGTCGGCATGCGCGTAGCTAACAAAAATAGTTGCGGCAGGGGACTCGGTGCCAGTTTTTTGTCCGGGGGAGAGGATCACTTCGGTTGGTTTCAAACTTATTCTTTCTACAAGGGATTTATTTTGGGAAGCTAACACGCTAGGTTTTTTACCTAGCTCTTCTGGTGAGGGCGCAGGGTAATCTCCCAAGAGCTGGTAAGGGATTGCCCACATACCATCCTCAATTTCCCTTACTCGTTCGCAAGTACAAACTACAAAACCTCTGCGAAACTTTCTCCCGGCCTTGCCGCAGTCCTCACGAAAACGGCGTAAACCGCGAAAATCTGAACTGTTAGGAGTGCTGGTGAGTTTGACTTCCACACCCACTGCCCCAGAAGTGTCATTTAACAGAACTAGGTCGACCTCGTCATCACGATTCCCTGTCCGTACCCGCCAATACCCCAACTGGTAGCTGGTGCTTGCCCAGCCAATCTCCGCTCTGATCTGATTAGCAACCCAGTTCTCCAAGACCTGACCGGCGGTAGCAGGGAAAGAAGAAATATCATGCCCGCGACGCGATAAGGACTCGCAAACCGTGGAGGTGTCCACTGCGTGCATTTTTGGAGCTCCCCGCCCCACACTCGCTGCCGAGCCTCGAAAGTTAGCCAAACTATATACCAAAAAGCGTTCCGTTAAAATATCTAGATAACGCCCCACTGTACGGACATCCATCTTTAGCTCGTTGGCTAAACGATCTTTGTTTAAAATGCCACCAGGATATGCTAGGAGCGCGTCGAGAAGCGCTCTCGCCCGCAAAATATCCACGGCCTGACCCGGAACTAACTCACGTCCCAACGACATCTCATTTTCAGAAAAAACTTGCTGGTTTACCTGCGCCAAATTTATTATCCCGGGATTTGCCCCCGGAATGCATAGCGAGGGCATACCCCCATAACGCAAAACAGCGATCAAATCCGCATCGGAGGAAGCAAAACTTTGCTCAGCTGCCGGGGCCCAGTCCCCGTAAAACAACGCATCAGCCAGGGAATAACCGTCGGAAAGAGAACGCCCGGCAAGCTCACTAGCAGTAAAAGGCAGCAGCTCGAGGCGCTGCGCTCTTCCTGTTAGCCAATCCGCCTCTCCCGGCCGAGACCGCCCAATACCGGCCGAGCCGCATAGAATGAAACGGTGTTTATCCTCGACCCGGTCTACAACTGCCTTCACATGCTGGGTCACGTCGGGCAAAAGTTGCGCCTCATCAATAACGCTATAGTTTGGCAAACGTGACAACCATTCCTGCGGGTCACGCTTTGCGGCGCGCAAAGATTCTCTATCCGTAGAAAAACTGAAATACTCCGGTCTTTCCCCGTTAGCTAAGGTGAGATTTTGCAACAACGTGGTCTTTCCCACCGCACGTCGTCCCTCTAAAATCTGCACCGGCAGACTAGAGCTAGCTGCCAATCGCTTTGCCAAACCCCTGGGGAAAAAAACACCGGCCATGTATTAAATCCTACATTAAATGGGTAAAAAAAACTACATTGAGAGTAGTTTTTTAGTTATTTTCAGATAGGGACTTATTTATCTTTCCCTGGGTGAGCGCGGGCGCTACCTGCGATCTGATTTAATTTACTTCCTTACGCGAGCCACGGAGATGGTATGACCGTTGCAGCGGTCAAAGGATAGGTCATAAAACCCGAGATATTCGCCCTCCTAAGGGGTTTACTAAAAGAGTGGTCTCAGATTTTTTTCTTTCCGAAACGGCGTTGTCAATTTGGGCAAAAACTAATTTTTGGCATTCGGCTCCTCCCGAGGACGTAAATAAGCAATGGTTGCCACTCGCTGTGCATATGGCAGATTCGGGAGAAGTTGCTGAGCTGATATGGGATAACTATCTGTCCCCTCGACAGCGGAAGCTGTTGGTAGAACCGTTACCGCGGGTAGAGACGATTGAACAGTCTTCGCGAAACGCCTTAAGCTTAGTAAAGCTAATCGTGGGCGCCCATGACATTGGGAAATGCTCCCCTATGTTCCTTACCCAGAACACCGAGCTTTATGAGCGGATATTTGAAAACGGCGATGACTCCCTAACTAAATACCAGCGGGCAGATGAACTGCGAGGAAATAGCCCACACTCTTGGATAGGCGAAATAGCGTTTGAAAGATGGCTAGAATCGCGCTGGAATCCGGATATACAATCCAAGAGAAGTGTCAAACAACTGGGATCGATAATCGGTGCTCACCACGGGCGTCCGGTGTCTCAGCAGCGACATCGTTATATGGAGAATCCCAATCTTCCTGGGGAGGTTAGCGGCGATGACAGCTGGAGGCGGATCCGCCGGGAGCTACTAGAATGGTGGATGAACTGGACTGGCAGTCAAGAAATTGTAGATCAGTGCCAAGGGCTGATTTTCCCAACTACCTGGCAAAGCTTGGTGGCAGGGATTACCGTGATGGCCGACTGGATTGCTTCGAATCAAGAGCTTTTCCCTCTGGTTGACTGGAACGAGCTATATCCGAAAAGGTTGCTATCTCCTGATCACCATCGCGATCGCACTAAAGCTGCGTGGGAGAAGCTGCATTTGCCGCCCTCCTGGCAACCGGAAATACTATCTCAAGACCCCGATGAACTGTTGCAAACCCTGTTCGCGTTAGACGCTGATGCTCATGCACGCCCCGCGCAGGTGGCAGCGGTAGAAGCCGCTGAAAAAATGACTCTACCCGGCATGATGATAATCGAGGAGGTGATGGGGGCAGGCAAGACTGAGGCGGCGTTAATGGCGGCCACCATTTTGGCGAAGCGGGCAGGAACTTCTGGGGTGTTGGTGGCTCTACCGACAAAAGCTACTACGGATGCCATGTTTTCTAGAGTTGTCGAATGGGCGCAGACCTCGGCGAAAAGTGGTTTTAGCCTAAAACTTCAACACGGAAATGCTGCCTTGAATAGCGTATATAAGAAAATCCAATACGGAAGAATCGCCAGTGCCGGCAATGCGGTTTCCCCGGGACAGAGTTCTTCAATGGGCATTGATGAAGAATCTACTTACAACCGGCAGTCAGCAGTAGTTCACCGCTGGTTTAACAAGAAAGCCGCCCTGCTGGCCTCGGTAGTGGTATGTACAGTGGATCATTTGCTGTTTTCGGCATTGCAAACCAAACACGTGAGTTTACGGCATCTGGGGATTAGCGACAAAGTTGTCATTATTGACGAGGTGCACAGCTACGATGTCTACACCAGCCAATTCCTGAAGAGAACCGTGCAATGGCTGGGGGCGTTCGGGGTTCCGGTAATTGCTTTATCGGCTACTCTCACCCGGAGGGCGCGCGAAGAGCTGTTTGCAGCCTATGAAAAAGGGCAAGAGTTGAAGCAAGCTGCTAAAGAGAAGGACAAAGTTTTCGAACCGTTTGATAGTTCGGTATTTCCGGCGATGCGGAAACCGGTAGTCGTGGGAGGAAATCAAGTCGCAGCGCAAGCCAAAGGGGAAGGGGCGGGTTCGTCCTCGCAAACTCCCATATATCCAGCGCTTTCTTACTCGGATGGGCCAGGAGTTCAAGTTCGCCCTCTGCCGGTATTAACTACCAAAGAGATCGAAGTGGAGCATTGGGAAGGCGAGGCTGGGCTGGTCGCAGATCTGCAAACGCGACTCCAAAATGGGGGATGTGCCCTGGTAGTACGCAATACGGTCGCTAATGCGCAACGTACCTATGAAACCTTGCGGACAGTATTCGGAGAGGACGTTCGTTTGGTGCATTCGCGTTTTACCCAGCAAGATCGCCAAGATAACGACGAATGGCTGGTGCGTACCTTTGGAAAACCCGGAAAATCTCGCCGCCCCAAGCGGGCAATCGTGGTGGGTACCCAGGTGGTTGAGCAGAGCCTAGATATTGACTTCGATGTCCTTTACAGTGATCTAGCACCGATTGACCTGGTGTTTCAACGTATGGGGCGGGTTCATCGTCACCAAAGAGACGCTCGCCCGCATCTGGTTTCCCACCCGCGCTGTATCCTAATGGGGATCCCCACTAAAGGTAGTTCAAAGCCGCAAGTTGATCGGGGCTCAACCTATGTTTATGACGAGGACGTGCTGCTGCGAACTGCGGCTTATGTTCTTGATAAAGAGGGCAAGGGGGAGGTCTGGCGGATTCCTGAGGATATCGGGACGGCGGTAGCTGCTGTGTACGAGGAAACCGGGGTCACCCCCGATTTGTGGAGCGACACCTTAGAACGGACAAAGAAGAAAAAGGAAGATAAAGCGCTTTCTAAAACCGAGGGCGCAGCTATGGGACTGTTAGCATCGCCGGCTAATAGTGCTACCGCCTCCTTGATTGGCTGGCTTGGCGGCGATAATCCGGATGGTGATCCCGATGAAATGGGAATCGTTGGGGTTCGGGATGGCGATTCCGGAGTGGAAGTGCTGCTGGTAGAACAGCGCGGAGAAAACATTGGGGCGATTCCTACTGATCGCCACCCAGAATCTCGAGAAATCGATTTACAAGAATTACCGAGCGGCGCACTGCGGGAGCGGCTAATGCGGTCTTTAGTGTCTATACCGTCCACGCGCCTGCGGGTGAAAGGCCGAGGTCTTGAGGAGGTCATCGATGAATTCGTTCACGAGCTGGAAAAGAAAACTCGTGATCTGGGGGTCAATTGGGAAAAAGATTTTATGCTGCGAGGCCAAGTAATCTTGCCACTGCAGGGTGGGGAATATCGAACCGGGTTTGGGAAAACTATTTCCTACCGGAGAGAAGTGGGTCTGCAAATTTTTGATACTGATTCGGATGTATAAACCGGTATTTAGCTGTAGCTTTAATGGTGTGTAATCGGTGTGGATGATCCCCGCAAAGGCGGGGCAGGGGTGTTGCGTGGTTCCCACACACGGATCATCTCAAGTTTTCTCGAGCTCTGCTTATGTTATCAGCGATGATGGCTAGCTTGAGCGAAGTGAGCGAGACTATTTTGAAAGAAAATAAAGAACAGTGTTTAAATCATTGTAATTCCTACACAGTTCAACTAAACTTATCAATCAAGGGTGCTGCGCAAAGAGCAGTACTGGCTTTAACGGCAAAATGTTAGGGACTAAAGATTGGTTCTGGAAGGGAGGTACGGTGACTGAGAAATCGAAGTTTAATCTACTTGATGCGCCCTGGGTTCCGGTTGCATTCCGCAACGGTAAACATCAGATTCTTCCTCTGCGTGATTGTTTTTCGCGTTCGCCGGAGATTCGAAGACTATCTTTTGGGCAGGACGCCGTAAGTTTCGCGGTACTTAGGGTTATGGTGGCGATTATGCAGCGAACGCTGTATATCGCCAGTGTCGCGAACAAGGGCTGGAACGCGCCGACTTGGCAGCATGCCTATCAGAATCCGAAAGAAACTTTGGGTTTGGTGGAGCAGTATCTGGAAACGTGGTGGGATCGATTCTTTTTGTTCGATCGTGAACGGCCTTTCTTTCAGCATCCAACGGTTCAAACCCCCAAAGGAGACTACTCTGAGCTAAATAAGATACTCGCGGACGTCCCAAACGGGGAACCATTCATCACCATGCGTATCGGGGCGGGTCTAGAAGAGATTAGTTATCCCGAGACTGCTGCCCAGCTTATCCACTTACAGGCATACGATTCTGCGGGGATTCGTTCCGGCGCGGATGGTGACACTCGGGTGAAGGGTGGTAAAGGATATCCGATTGGTACTGGTTGGGTAGGTGCCCAAGGTGGGGTTTACGTGGAGGGGGAAACTTTGTTTTCAACTCTGATGCTTAATACTCTTGCTATCGGACAGCCTGGAGAAGAAAGCGAAGAAGCCCAAGCCACTGGAATTATTGCTACCAATCCAGAACTCGATTTACCTCATTGGGAATGTGAGGAGCAACCGGTGGGGCAACGTGCCGATATTTATCCTCATGGTCTAGCCGATATGCTTACCTGGCAATCTCGGCGGGTGAGGTTGATTGATGGGGGTAATTCGGTAATCGGGTTGGTGCTTTGTCAAGGGGATCGCTTAGGAGAAGAGAAAAGTTCTGCGGTTGCTAATGCGCAGATCCGCGAACCTATGGGGGCATGGCGATTTTCTGAGCCACAGACCAAGAAAAATAAGCGGATAACTTATATGCCACGCAAGCATGATCCCAGTCGCGTAATTTGGCGGGGAATTACATCCCTATTGCCTGAGTTTCCCGGCAAACTTGCGACTTACAAAGAGGTACAGGTAGAAGCAAATCTACCACCAGCGGTAGTGCGCTGGGTGGGGTGGTTGCTGTCAAACGGTTATCTGCCAGAATCGGCAACCTATCGTTTGCGATCTTGTGGGTATGTTTATGGATCCAACGAGTCAGTTTTTGAGGAAGCAATCAGCGATTACCTGGCAGTCCCCCCTCGTCTTTTGACCGGCAAAGACCAAAAATCCTTGTACTTAGTGAAAACTGGGATGGAACTACTTGATGAGCTAGCTAGTGCGATTGCTTCGTTAGCTGGCAATCTGCAGCGTTCCATTGGGGCGGAGGACACGAGCCTGGCTACTCGGACAACGCGAGAGCGCTTCTACTCAGAGATTGACAGCCAGTTCCGAGCCTGGCTGCTCAGAATCGGTTCAGCCAACTGTAATCTAGATTCGCTTTGGGAAGCAGGCTACGGGATTGCCAAAAAACTGGAATCCGAACTGCTGGCGGCCGCTCCGGATGAAGCGATGAAAGGAAGGATAAAAAACGGAACAGTTTTTGATCTTCCTAACTGTGTTAAATGGTTTGCAATCAGGCTTTATAAGACAAAATCAAAGGTCTCAGCTTTCAATGAGTCGAAGGAGAATCATGAGTGATCAAACGCAACCAGAGCAATCAAGTAAGCATTATTACAGTGACCTTGGTTGGACAGTAATACGGCGAATTGAAACTTTGCAGCAGGGGTATTTAAACGATTCCCCGCAAGCTCGTGCCGATTTGGCTGAGCTACGCAAGGCGTCTCAAGACTTGTATGTTTTCCCACCCTCGGTGTGGCATCTAGTTGATACCTCAGAAACGGGAAGGAATTCCTCTTCAGATCTCTTAACCGCCAAGGAGCAGGCAATTCGCGGTGCCTTGTGGCTCTATGCTCGCCATCAGCGGGGTAGAACTACCCCCATGCATCAACGGGGGGTAAACCTGGGAGAAGCAGTATCGAGGCTCGCCTGGTTAGAAGGTATGGATAACGAGAAAGCGGTGCGGCGTCATTTTGACGCCGCGGTTATGTCCACAACTTTTTCCGGGTTTTTCAACCATTTGAAGGGGCTAATTGGTCAGTTGGGGTCTAATCGCGCTGCAATCGCAATTGACTACGGACTATTGGCTCAAGATCTTTATCGTTTCGCAATCCCCGGAGGCAAACAAAAAGTTATCCTCTCCTGGGCGAGAGGCTATGCCCGACAGAAAAACGAAAAATCAGAAACCAACTCACAGACCAAATAAAGGAGACTATCATGACTAGCTTTATCGATTTCCATATTTTGCAAAACGTCCCGCCCTCCTGTGTAAACCGAGATGATTCAGGGAGCCCTAAGACTGCAACTTTTGGGGGGCAACGCCGAGCCCGGGTATCTTCGCAGTGTTGGAAACGAGAGACCAGGCAAGTGTTTGGAGATTTCCTCAATCAAGCGGATCTAGGCTATCGAACCAATCGGATTGTAGATTTGTTGGCTAAACAGATCTCCGTTCAAAACCCAGATCTGGAGCCCGAATCTGCGAAACTGGCGGTAGACGTATTTAAAGCGCTGGGAATCAAGCTAAAAGCCCCCCGCGCAAAGAAAGATGTTAAGGAAGAGATCGGTAACGATGTGTCCACCTACTTAGTGTTCCTGTCAGCCCTGCAACTGCGGCAACTGGCAGAATATGCGGTAGATAAAGCGGCCACCGAAGAGAAGCCAAAGAAACGCGAAATTGAAAAACTGTTGAATCGGAATCACTCAGTAGATTTGGCTCTGTTCGGTCGCATGGTAGCTGATGACGCAGCAGTGAATGTCGATGCCTCCTGCCAGGTAGCACACGCAATTTCTACCCACAGCGTAGAAAACGAATTCGATTTCTTTACCGCAGTTGATGACGTAAAGTCCCAAGACGAAGCGGAAACCGATGCGGGAGCGGGGATGATGGGAACTGTTGAGTTCAATTCTTCCACGCTCTATCGCTATGCAACAATTAACCTGGATATGCTCCGCGAAAATCTAGGTAGCGACGATGCCACAGTTCGGGCAGTTGATGCGTTCGCCCAGGCATTTGTAAAATCCATGCCCACCGGTAAACAAAATACTTTTGCTAATCGCACGCTACCGGAAGCTGTCTACGTTTCCGTACGTGATGACCAGCCAGTGTCCCTGGTGGGGGCGTTTGAGAATGCCATTACCTCCCGAGAAGGCACGGGTTTCGTAACACCCTCAGTATCCCGGCTGGTCAAAGAAGCAGCTGATATCGAGGACGCTTACGGGGTAAAGCCTCTCGCCCAGTTCACCTGCGGGGTCGGGGACACGCGGGAGCAGCTACGGCAAGTCCAAGAACCAGTGGCGTTCCCTCAGTTAGTTTCGGATTTAGACAACCTGGTGACTGAACTGCTTGCCAAGGGTGAATAACCATGAAGAATATGCTTTTGACCCTCAAAGGTCCGATGCAGTCATGGGGGACGTCCTCTCGTTTTACTAAGCGCAGGACGTCCTCAGAGCCCTCCAAAAGTGGAATCATCGGTCTGCTAGCGGCAGCGCAGGGACGTCGCCGAGTGGATCCTGTTGAGGATTTAGTAGACCTGAAAATGGCGGTTCGCATCGATCAGTCAGGAACTCGGGAACGGGATTTTCATACCACCCATTCCTTTGATGGCGAGACTTCCTATCCTCTGTCGGACCGCTATTACCTGGCAGACGCGGTATTTGTCGTTGGGCTTAGCGGGGAAACCAGCCTGATTGAAGCCCTTAACGAGGCCTTGGTTAAACCAAAATTTCCGCTTTATCTAGGGCGAAGGGCGTTTCCACCTATGACTCCTATCCGGCCAAAGCTGTCAGAAGGGAATCTGGTAGATGAACTTGCTGCTTACCCCTGGCAGGCAGCCGCGTGGTATCAAAAGAAAATATCACGGAAAACTGACTGGTCGTCCTCTTCACCCCTCGACCTCGAAAATGGAAAAGTAAGTTTAGAGGTAGTTGCAGATCTGGATTTACTACCGGCGGAGCGGCGGGAAGACTGTATTTTTGACCAAGTGCACGATGTTCCGCTCAGTTTCGATTCCCACCATCGCCAATATGAATGGCGTGACGTAGTCAGGTGGAAATGCGAGGTAGCGACCGATATGGCAGGGGGCGGAAACCGCACCCCCCTCTTTATCAGTTGGGTTA
>OBWS01000109.1_pt1 | contig 56174 bp, 55 predicted proteins | sample 1495291 | NCBI WGS metagenome assembly OBWS01 (sample SAMEA2580090, study PRJEB22360) | human gut metagenome | biome: human gut; feature: human-associated habitat; material: faeces | place: Denmark | collected 2008/2010 | reverse complement strand
GCTTGCCAGTGATAACAACTGGCAAGCGCGACTTGGACTAACAGTTAACTACTTGCTGGCTTTCGGGTGAGTCATATCGGCAACATTTAGAGCTTTATCTAAATCTTCCTCACTGATTTCCCCGCGCTCAACAAATCCCAGATCCAGAGCCGATTCCTTGACCGTCATCTTCTCTTTCACCGCGTGTTTAGCGATCTTAGCGGCATTTTCATATCCGATGTAGCGGTTCAGCGGAGTAACAATCGAAGCCGAAGATTCGGCCAGTTCCAGGCAGTGCTCCGGGTTCGCCACGATACCGTCTACGCAGCGCTCCGCTAGCAGACAAGCGACTGCTCCCAGGCAGTTAATCGACTCTAGCAGGTCGACTGCCATTACCGGCAGCATCACCAAGAGGTCAAAGTTGCCTTGTGCACCCGCGAAAGCAATCGTCTGATCGTTACCGATTACCTGGGCAGCTACCTGCACGGTTGCCTCCGGCAATACCGGGTTGATCTTGCCAGGCATAATCGAAGAGCCGGGCTGCAAGTCTGGCAGGGTGATTTCGCCGAGTCCGCAACGCGGCCCAGAAGATGCCCAACGCAGATCGTTGGCGATCTTCACAAAGGAAACTGCTACTACCCGCAGCGCCCCCGACATTTCTACCAAGGAATCCTGCGCGGCTTGGGCTTCGAAATGGTTATCTGCCTGACGGAACGGTAGATCCATATTCTCGGCGATTAGGGCAATCACTCGCTCGGAGAAACCTTCGGGAGTGTTAATCCCGGTACCGACGGCAGTACCACCTAAAGGTAGCTCTGCCAGGTTCTTCTCTGCGTCCTTTACCCGGTCAATGCCTTTGCGTACCTGCGCGGCATAACCTGAGAACTCTTGCCCCAGCATAATCGGGGTGGCATCCATTAGGTGGGTGCGCCCCGCCTTGACGATGTTTGCGAACTCTTCGGCTTTCTTTTCTAGGCTGGTAGCCAGCTGATCCAGTTTCGGCAGTAGGGCGTGCTCTACGGCCTCATAAGCGGCGATATGAATGGAGGAGGGGAACACGTCATTAGAAGACTGGGAAGCGTTCACATGGTCATTGGGGTGAACTTTGCTGCCCTTAAATCCGGTTGCCAGGGTAGCGACGACCTCGTTGGTGTTCATATTCGAGGAGGTGCCGGATCCGGTTTGGAAAATATCGATCGGGAACTGGTCGTCATGTTTGCCAGCGATAACCTCTTCGGCGCCTTTAACAATGGCGTCACGGGTTTCGGTATCGATTACCTCTAGTTCGGCGTTAGCAATTGCTGCGGCTCGTTTGATTTGACCGAGGGCTGCAATATGGTGGCTGGAAAGAGTGCGACCTGAAATCGGGAAATTTTCTACCGCCCTTTGAGTTTGGGCTGCGTAGAGGGCGTCCTTAGGTACCCGAACTTCCCCCATGGTGTCATGTTCAATCCGATATTCTTCGCTCACGTGTAGCTCCTTTGATGTTAGTGATAAACGATTACTTAGCTACTAGCCTACCTGGGTTAGGTGCGAAGAACGTCCTAAAAATCCGGGGAAAAGTCTTGAAATTTGCTGCAGGTGTGATTTTAGAGGTGGTAGCCCCTTAGACTGGAAGTAACGACAGAAAGTGGGAGCACCATGAGCAAAGATGCCTCAGACGATAAACCTACCGAGTACCTACCGGGGGGAGCGATGGCAAACGCCTACGTTCCTCGGGGACGTCAGACTAATCGACGGATCACTCGGCAGGTAGCTCAGCCTGATGTTGACAGCGGCGCGCAAAGAAAAATCTCGGTACCGAATCCGCCGGCAGGCGCGCCCTCGGCAGTTCCTGATGCCGCTGCCTTAGCCGCCAATGCTCAAACGGAAGCGATTCCTAAAGCTAATGCTCCCGCCGCAACCAGCAGCGGTTATGTTCCTTCCCATGCGGCGGGTACCCGGGTACTTGACGGATCCGGGAATTCCTATCCGGATTCGGGAGCAGCTACTACCCAGCTGCCTCCGATTGATCCCGCTGCTGCCACCCCGCAGGTAGATTCTTATCCGCAAGGGGTTCCTCCCGCCTACGATCCGCAAGTCGACGCAGAAAAACTACGTGAAGAGCAAGAATACGAGGAAGAACGCGCCGATAAACGCCGCCTGTTGAAAGTAGTGGGAATCGTGACTGCAATTGTGGCGCTGTTAACGGGAGCGGTAGTCGTAGTGGCGCTAATGATTTCCTCTCGACAAGTCTTACCCCCGGCAGAGCAAGAAACCACCACTTCCCAAAGGGCTACTACCAGTTCTTCAGCTCCGGAAACTACCCGTAGCCAGCCTCAGACGCAAGAGCCCACTTCTAGCGAGCCTTCACAAACTCAAACTACCAGCCGAGAGCCAACGTCTACGAAGACTACTGGCACCACCCGGCCTACTGCGGAAAATCCAACCCCACCAGCCGAACAACCCACCGGAAGTCAGCAGCCCAGCGAGCAGCCTAGCGAGCGGCCCGACCCCAGTGAGAGCAACTCCCAATAAAAGCGAGAGGACGCGCCCGCCTTACCCAAGTAGTTAAAAGTAATTGGTAAGGCCGGCGCGCCCTAAGGTACGACGGTTTTACTTAGCGGCTTTACTGGCGCTAACCGCTGCCCCTACAATCCCGGCGGTGTTACGCAGTTCCGCCGGAACAATCGGAGTTTTAATATCCAATAGCGGCAAGAACTTCTCGTGTTTACGAGAAACGCCCCCACCTACTACAAACAAATCCGGACTAAATAGTTTCTCGAGTTCCTGGTAGTACCGGGTCAGGCGCTTCGCCCATTTCTTCCAACCCAAATCATCACGTTTACGCACCGAAGCAGCTGCTCGAGTTTCTGCGTCATGACCATTAATTTCTATGTGACCGAGTTCAGTATTAGGCACCAGCACCCCGTCAATAAACAGGGCAGTTCCAATCCCGGTTCCTAAGGTAGTAAAAATAGTAACCCCAGGTTGATCTTTGAAAACGCCGTATGCTTGCTCTGCCACCCCGGCAGAATCAGCATCGTTTAGAACTGTAACTGGGCGCCCGAACGCATTAGAGAACACTTCCGCTGCGTCACAACCTACCCATTCTTGATCCAGGTTAGCGATGAAAGGAACCAGCCCTCCCGGAAGGGGAGCCGGGAAACAAACCCCCACCGGCACGTCCTCGGGAAGGTCGAAATGAGCTAGGACATCCGCCGAGGTTTTTGATACCGCTTGCGGGGTTGCCGGGTAGGGGGTTTCTATCCGGAAACGCTCCTGGGTTAGCTCTCCGGTCTCTAAATCGACCGGCGCTCCTTTAACTCCAGATCCGCCGATATCGATGCCAAATGCGATAGCCATTTGTTACTCCTTACTAGGCAGAGTCAGTATTTCTGCGCCGTATTCAGTTACCACAACGGTGTGTTCAAACTGGGCAGTTCGGGAACGATCCTTAGTTACTACTGTCCAGCCATTGTTCCATTGCTCCCACTCGATTGTACCTAAAGTGAGCATCGGTTCGATAGTGAACACCATTCCCGGCTCCATTACGGTGTCATAGGAGGGTGCGCAATCATAATGAGGGACAATCAGACCGGAATGGAAGGCCTCTCCCACGCCGTGCCCAGTAAAATCGCGTACCACTCCGTAACGAAAACGCTTCGCGTAAGCGCTGATTACCCGGCCAATAATGTTGATTTCGCGTCCCGGTTTCACCGCTTTGATTCCGCGCATCATGGCGTTATAAGTGCGCTCTACCAGCAGCTCAGATTCTTTATCCACCTGACCCACGCTAAACATGGCGCAGGTATCTCCGTGTACCCCGTCCTTGTAGGCGGTGATATCCACGTTGACAATATCGCCTTCCTGCAGCGGCTTATCGTCCGGGATCCCGTGACAAATAACTTCGTTTACCGAGGTACACAGGGATTTCGGGAAACCCATATAGTTTAGGCAAGAAGGGTATGCCCCTTGAGAAACAATATACTCGTGACCGATTTTATCGAGTTCATCGGTAGTTATCCCGGGTCTAATTGCTTTACCGACCGCGACGAGGGCGTCGGCAGCAATCCGCCCGGCAGCGCGAATTTTTTCGACCGTTTCGGCGGATTTGGTATCGGAAGCAGTTACCTTTTCGGGGCCGTCATGGAAAAGATATTCCGGGCGCTCGATATTCTTAGGTACCTCAAGCTCGGGGCTAATCTGTCCGGCTTCCTGATTTCCCAGCGGGGCACGTTCGGCAAGTTCTTTAAGGCTAAGTCCTGGATATTCATTCATACCGCTATTCTACGCGTTCAGGTAAATGTTCCAGATTTCGAATATCGGATTCCGTGGTTGGGGTAGCTGGGGTGAGGGCGCAGGCAGGCATAGCAGAGGGCGCGCAGAAAATGCAGACCAAGCTAGTGAAACTGCATCCGTAGCAAACAAAAATAACGGCAGTGAAAACCCTAGACAGACTCGCGAGCCACGTATTGCAAAATCTGACCGCTGGGGGCTTTGCCTAAATCTAGATCGCCGCCCTCGCGCTGTGCGATATGTATTAACTCTTGATAGGCCAAAGCCGGGGTGTCTACCACCACCGACGCTAGGGGTGGACGGGAAACCTGTCCTGAGGGCGAATCGAAGCCCCCAACTACCGAAGCGTCCTGGGGAACCATCTTGCCGCATTCACGCAGGCCATGAACAACCGCCATGGCCGCCATATCATCAATCGCGCAGAACCCATCTAAACCAGGATGCTTTTGCAGCGCCCCCAACAGATAGGAAGGAATGTTCTCGGGATCTTCAGGAAGTACCAGTTGGGTGGGGGCAGAAAGTCCCGCCGCCTGGCAAGCCATTTGTGCAAAGAAGTAGTAAACGGTTGCGCCCTCTTCCGGATATTTTCCGCGCCAATGCACGAAAGCCAAGTTACGCCGATTACGGGATGCCAGGGCATCTACCTGGATTTTCACCATTTGGAAGGTCATTAAATTGGTTGGATTTTGCCGATCCTTGCCCTGCGTTAAGGAGTCAAGAACCGTAGCCCCACACTGTTCTAGCTGCTTTAGAGTGTTCTGATCTAAAGGCAGGAGCGGTAAAACTGCCGCGTCGGTTTCCTTAATCGTAGAAATCAGATTTTCCGGATGATCTTCGAGGTGAACGGTGCAAACTACACTAACCCCAGCCTGGGCTAGCAGCACCGTCATGTCGCGCAGCAAAGCAGAGTTAATGGCGCCGATATCAACGCAGGGCACAACGAGATCAACTTTCGTTTTTCCAGCCAGGGTCGCCAAAATACCTCCTCAATTACAAGTGTGATTCCATTCTACATATTAATGGCGTTCATACCGATAATCTTGGGTTTTTAATGCGCCAAAAGGCGTGAAATCTCTAGGGGGTTCGCTTAGTGGGCGGAAATTAGCCCTGAATTTGCTCGGCAACTAGAGTGTAAGACAAAAGGGAAAGAATTATTCAAGAAAGGTGAACCAGTGTCTGAGGCGACCACACCTATTTCTCCGTTAGATCAAGAGGGGATAGCTCGGGCAGTTGAGGCCGCGAAAGCGGATTTCTCTGCGGCGGGCTCACTAGACGAATTAAAGAGGGCGCGGGGAACGCACCTGGGGGATAACGCCCCGATCATCCTGGCTAACCGGGAAATCCGCAACCTCGAAAAGAAAGACAAAGCCCAGGCGGGAAAGAATCTGGGCGGCGCCAAGAAACAGTTGCACGCCGCTTATGACCAGCGGCGCTGCGCCCTCGAAAAGGAACAAGAAGCCCAAACCCTGGCGGCCGAGGCGCTAGACGTAACCCAAGTGGCAAGCCGGTATCCGCAGGGAGCGCGCCATCCCCTGGAAACCTTGATGGAAGATATTTCCGACTTTTTTGTGTCTATGGGTTGGGAAATCGCGGAAGGCCCGCAGGTCGAGCACGAATGGTTCAACTTTGATTCCCTCAACATTGACCCAGATCATCCCGCGCGTCAAGAACAGGACACCCTCTATATAGATGGACGTTCCTTGGGAGGAGAAAACCCCGGGGATGGCAACTTGGTGTTGCGTACCCACACTTCGCCGGTACAGGCGCGAGTGATGCTTTCGCGAGGAGTCCCGGTCTATATCGCTTGCCCCGGGAAAGTTTTCCGCGCCGATGAACTAGACGCCACCCACACCCCGGTATTTCACCAGGTAGAAGGCCTGGCGGTGGATAAAGGTCTGACTATGGCAGATCTGAAGGGTACCTTGGATCATTTCGCACAATCCATGTTCGGGATGGAAGCGAAAACCCGGCTGCGCCCCTCGTTCTTCCCCTTCACCGAGCCCAGCGCAGAAATGGATCTGTGGTTCCCGCAAAAGAAAGGCGGACCCGGTTGGATCGAATGGGGCGGTTGCGGCATGGTCAACCCGAATGTGCTTATAGCCTGCGGAATTGATCCGGATGTGTATTCAGGGTTCGCCTTCGGTATGGGCATTGAACGCACCTTGATGCTGCGGCATGGAATCACCGATATGCACGATATTGTCGAGGGCGACGTGCGATTTTCTAAACAGTTCGGTACTACCGGAAGGGGTAACTAGCAATGCCATTTGTAGCGCTTGATTGGCTCAAAGATCACGTCGAGGTAGTGCCGGGCACGGACATCAAACAGCTTTCATATGACCTGGTGAAAGTAGGTTTGGAAGAAGAAGCCATCCACCCGGCCTCGGTAATCGGACCCTTGGTGGCCGGGCGGGTTTTGACCCTGGACGCCAAAGAGCAATCCAATGGGAAAGTCATAAATTATTGCCGAGTAGATGTAGGCGAGTTTAATGACCGTCCTGGTGAGGGTAAAGAGCCCTCCGAGCTGCCCAGTCGCGGAATTATTTGCGGCGCCCATAACTTTAAAGTGGGAGATTTAGTGGTGGTGTCGTTGCCGGGAGCTGTTTTGCCGGGTGATTTTCAGATTGCTGCCCGCAAAACCTACGGACATGTTTCTGACGGAATGATTTGTTCCCAGCGGGAGCTGGGGATTGGTGATGACCACAACGGCATTATCGTCCTGGAACAGTTGCTGCACGAAAAGGCGGCAGCTGGGGAGCTACCTGTTCCCGGAGAATCGGTTATCGAACTGCTGGGATTGGGGGAGGAAACCCTAGAAATCAATATCACTCCTGATCGCGGCTACTGTTTCGCGATGCGCGGGGTGGGGCGCGAATATGCTCATTCCACCGGCGCTAAGTTTACCGATCTGGGATTGGCAGAAAACCTTCCTTCCGGGGCAGTCCCGACCGTCACTGAGGACGGATTTGCGGTTAAAGTCGCAGATGAGACTCCGGTAAACGGCAAGGTTGGGTGCGATCGGTTTGTCACCCGCATTGTGACCGGCGTTGACGCGCAAGCTGCCACCCCGGACTGGATGGTGCGTCGCCTAGAACAGGCAGGCATGCGTTCTATTTCTTTGGCAGTCGATGCCACTAACTATGTGATGCTGGATTTGGGGCAACCTCTACATGCCTACGACTTGGATAAAGTGTGCGGGCCGATTGTGGTTCGCCGGGCGAAAGCCGGCGAAAAGCTAACTACCCTTGATGAGGTAGAGCGCACCTTAGATCCCGAAGATCTACTGATTACCGACTCCCCGCAGGGACAGGAAGGCTCCCGTGTGTTGGGACTGGCAGGAGTAATGGGAGGTGCCTCCACCGAGGTAACCGCTGATACGGTGAACGTGTTGGTAGAAGCGGCGCATTTCCAGCCGACTTCGATTGCGCGTACTGCGCGGCGGCATAAGCTGCCCACCGAAGCCTCTAAACGTTTTGAACGTGGCGTGGACTTCGAGCTGGCGCCGGTAGCTGCCCAGCGAGTAGTGGACATTCTGGTGGAATACGGCGGGGGCACCGACAGTGGGCGGGTCAGCGACCTCAATAACACCGAGCCTTTCCCGGAAATCGTAATGCCACTGCATGAACCGGCGCGGCTGACCGGAGTGGAATATGATCAGGAAACCATCACCCGCCTGCTAAAAGATGTGGGATGTGAAGTGCGGGTTGAGGACGGCAAAGTTATTGCCCGGCCGCCCTCTTGGCGCCCAGATTTGACCGGACCGGCGCATTTGGTAGAAGAAATTGCTCGGCTGGCCGGCTATGACACGATTCCTTCGCGCAGGCCGCGCCCGATTGCTGGACGCGGATACACCCCTAAACAGCAGGCTCGCCGAGATGTGGGGCGGGCGCTCGCGCAAGGCGGCTTGGTACAGGTGCTTTCTTATCCCTTTATTTCCGAGGATGTGTTTGACGCCGAACTACTTGGAGAAAAGGATGTGCGCCGCCAGGCGGTGCGGGTCGCGAATCCGCTGGCGGATGATCAACCGTTGCTGCGCACCTCGCTGCTCGATACTTTGCTGGGGGTAGCCCAGCGTAATATCGCGCGTGGTAATGAGCAGTGCGCGATATTTGAGACCGGTTTAGTGACCCGAGGAATGGGAACTGAACTTACCGGTTCCTTCGGGGTGGCGCAAAAACCGGATCCTGACCAGCAGCACGCCCTCGAAAAAGGAGTTCCTTACCAGCCAGAACATATTGCTGGGGTGCTAGTGGGACAGGCGGAACTGGCCGGCGCGCTGGGTGCAGGCCGCTCCTATGATTGGGCGGACGCAGTGGAGTTTGTGCGGACGGTGGCGCAAACTTTGGCGGTACCGATGCGCGTGCAAGGTAAAGATGGACGTCAGCGGGTAGCTAACGACAATATGATGGGGGAGCCGAACTCGCCAGAGGCAGTCGCGCCTTTCCATCCAGGGCGGTGCGCCCGGATCGTGGTGCGGGGTGCCTGCGTTGGGTTGGCCGGCCAGCTGCACCCGGCGGTTTGCCGCAACTTTGGCTTACCGGAATCTGCTTGCGGTTTCGAGATCGACTTCGAGAAGTTTACGGCCGCGATGCCGAAGAAAGATTTGCAGGTGAAGCCGGTATCGTCCTTCCCACCCGCAAAAGAAGATATTGCGCTGGTAGTGGAGGCAGATATTCCCGCGGCTGACGTACAACAAGTGATTGAGAAACAGGCGGGAGACCTGCTGGAAGAAGTACGTCTCTTCGATGTTTTCAGTGGCGAACAGCTGGGAGAAGGCAAGAAGTCACTGGCGTTCTCGGTGAAGATTCGCTCCGGGGAAGGCACGCTTAGTGCTAGCGAGATTCAGGCGGTGCGCACCCGGATTATTAAGGCTACTGCGAAGAAGTTTAAGGCGACTTTGCGCGCCTAACGGGGGTAATCGCCGGTGGTGATGAGGGTGCAAACGCGCCCTCATCACCGCTAAATATAGAGGCCGAGGACGTTGGAAACAGGGAACACAGGGGTGCCCCGTGCGGGACTTGAACCCGCGACCCACGAATTATGAGTTCGCTGCTACTAACCAACTGAGCTAACGGGGCGAATCTAGCCTACCGGATGGTGGGCAGAATAATGAATTTTGTCTAGGGTAGAGAACGTGAAGAGGATAGTAGAAAGACTGAAGAGCCGTAAGCTTCCGGACGCAGTAAAAGCCGTCCTCACCTCCTCGGATAGAGTTTTCGAATTCTTAGAGGTAGCGGAGGATCGTTTCCTGGTTGTGACTATGCAGGCATTAACCGAAGTGGAATCCGGGCAGGTAAAGTCACGTTTTGGCTGGGATGAAGTTTCTCACGTCCGTTGGGATAGCGAGGCGGGCACGCTGCGGATCGTTTTTCATGAGGGCGAAGATTTGGTTCTTACTCCGATTGAAGCTCCCAAACACAACTTTATGGACATTATCCGAGAGGCACTGAGCGAGGCGCAGGTGTTTATTACCCCCCTAGAGCTGCCTTCCGGACAGAGAGTTAGCGCACAGATCTTGCGTGACGATAACCGCAATTTACGTTTACATCCGCCGGTATCTAGCTTCAAAAACCCTGATGACCAGCAGTATTTGCGTTCGGTAGTGAGCGAGTGGGAACAGAAATTGGGGATTGTTCTGGGGCAGGAAGATTAGGAACTTTTCGCCCTCTCACGGTAGGCTTATTCAAGTCGATCCCCCATAGCTCAACGGTAGAGCATTCGACTGTTAATCGAAGGGTTACTGGTTCGAATCCAGTTGGGGGAGCTTAAAACCTCCGCGTCCAACGGCGCGGGGGTATTTTCATACCCTCCGCCATATATAAGAACGTCAATAGGTACCCCTAACGCCTCTGCTATAGGTGGCAAGTCGTTAACACGCCATTCCGAACGGCCGTTTAATCTTTTTGAGATTTGAGTCTGTGCTATCCCTAAAGCCTCTGAAAGTTCTTTTTGAGTGACACGCCGCCTAGCCATTTCGGCGCGAACGTTACCCGAAACTATTTGAGATAGTTCTAAAGGTGTATCAACAGGCTTTTTAAGTGGTGTAGACATGCCTTTATTTTATTATTCCGTCCTGAATAACTCAAGGAATATATAAAAAAGGTTGCAAATATGCCGAAAAGATATAAAGTAAACCCTATGAATAACTTAAACCACAGAGTTAGCCAAATTCTTTTCAAATTTATGAAAACCTACGGCCTTACACAGTGCGAGCTGGGTGAAGCTGTTGGAGTTTCTCAGCCCTCTTTATCTCGCTCGCTGGCAGGAAAAAAGCCCTGGTTAGTGCGTGATCTGGAAGCTTTGACGGCTCTAGGCGTTGATTTTAGCCACCTGTTCGACAATGAGGAGGTCTAGCGGTGGTTTCTAGTGATGAAGTCCAGCTGGTTGAGCGAGTTAACGGCTTTACCGCGTGGCTTGAGTCTGTTCGTCAAGAACGGGGCGTGGAAGAAGCCCGCCGCGCGGCTGTCCGTTCGTGGATTGATCACAACCTATCGGCCGGGCGGCCTATTGACGCTGACGTTCTTGGCCAAGCGCTGGCAGATTCCGGGCTGAACTTATCGGATCTTTTCACGAGGGAGGTCTAGCGGTGGATTATGCAGACTATGACTACTTTTTAAGTTTTGGCATAGATGTTGAGCTTGTAGAACGTGCCTTGAAGCCCTCGAAAGATTTTGAACTTGTCAAAGGCTATTGCCGGGGCGGCGGTTGCGTTACGTTACTTAACCTAATGTTCTACGGAGTCTCTAACGCCGGTTTAGGTGCTGTTTGTGTGGAAATGCTTAAGGGCTATCACAAGGAATTAGGGAGGGTTTTCAATGCCTAAGGGTGTGGATACCGGGCTAATGCGTTTGTCGGTTGATTTGGACAGGCTTTGCGGCTTGTCGGAACAGTTTAGGGCTAATCTTGGTGAGCTTATGCCCTCTGTTGTTGAGCGTGCTAGCGAGCTTGATAGCGACCTGGTGGCAGACACGCGGGACGAGTTAACCCGCTTGTGTGGTGCTGCAATGCTGCAGGTTAACAGTCTTTTGCTTGCTGAGGAACAGGCGCGGGGGTGTGGTCATGCCGGTTAAGTGTGCTAGTGTTAAGCCTAGGTGCTCAACACACCGACAACAGCGGAAGCCGCTCACGATAGTTAGCGGTTTTACTTTTTCGGCTTTATGCCGGGTAGCGTCCGGGCTATATAAGACCCTTTTAGGGGAAAGCCGGAGGCCTGTTCTGTTGTCAGGTGTTGAAGTGCCCGGCTCTAAGTGTCTCAACAATGCTGTGAGCCGTCTCAACGAATTACAACAGACAGGAGGGCGTTGTTATGCCTAAAGTAGCTAATCCTAGTCAAGAGCGTTTTATTAACGTTTCTTATGCGTCTTTGAGCGAGATTTTGCTTGAGGTTTCGCGTCTTAATGACCAGTTGAAAGCCCGCGGGTGGGTTACGTCTGGTTCTAATCGGGCTGTAGCTGTTGAACGGCTGGCTATTGGTCTTAAAGAGGCGTCTAATCACCTGGTGGACACCATGTTAAAGGCGGGTGACCCAGATGCTACTAAGTGAGCCGGGTTTATTTGTCCTAGCGTGTTTTTCGGTGGTTTGCGCCGTGGTGATCGTGGTTTTTATCGCGGGCGGTGGTCGTGATGATTAGCTTTTCTTCCCTAAGATTCCGTGTTTTGCCAGCCATTTTGTGTGATACTTTGCTACTTCCTCAAAGGTTGATAGGTGGGTTATCGTGTAGCCGTCTTGGTACTTGCCCCACGGTACTACCGTTAGCCACTGGTCGCTTTGCAGGACTCTCGCGCACTTTATTTCATCGTAATCAGTCGGATTTGGAACCAAGTCATCAAATGAAAACGGTTTTAGAACGCGGCGGGGTAACATCTGAAAATTTACGTTTATTATCGTCCCGTCAGCAAAAGCCGCGGTTATTTCCCAGTTGCTTTGCTCTAGCGCTTGGTGTACTACATCGGGAGCGTCAACGGGGAACCATATCGCTATGCCTGGCCAGGGTTCAAAAATCGTGCCAGAGGTCAAAGTCATTTCATTGTCCATACTCGGATTATATGGGGGTTTGTTGTGTCTAGTCAGGTTATTAATGCTCATGCTGGAACTTCAAAGATTATTAGGGCGCTCGCGCAAGCTTACTGGGGTGAGTTAGGCGGTCAATCTAACGCGGGCATTAGGTCTGTTCTAGTAGCTCTTAATAACGTTCCATTCTCAAAAGAACAATGGTGCCGGTTTGAGTTTTCAGGGGAACTTTATTGCACAGCTAACCAAATCGCCGGCGTTTCCGGGTTGTCTGCTAGATGGGTGCGTGTCTGCTTGCAGCGCCTCGAAGAAATGGGGCTAGTGCGATGGGTTCGCGGAATGGTGGTTAACGGGCGTCCCACTGCTTCAATGCTCAGGATTTGCAAGAAAGCATTAGTAGCCATGATTCCCGCGGCTCGCAAGTCACAGAAGCAACTAGAAGAAGAACAAGAAGTGGAAACCGCGGTTAGGCTCGCAAGGCTCAAAAACAAGCGTTGCCCCTCACGCGGGCGCGGCGGGATTAAGACTAATGACTTACAAGCGCGTTCTAGTTTTGAAAATCGCCTTGCACTGAGTTCTAGCCCCTTTCATTCCATGGTAAAAGGTGAGCGCTTGCGCTCTCACCTTAAGCCCATAAAAAGATTGTTCCGCAAACCAGATAAGGACAACCGCGAAGCGGTTGATCTGTTTTCCGCGTCAGCTAATAGCGCTGATAGTTCATCTGCGCTCTCACCTGCAACTATTGAAGATTATTTAAGCAAATTAGGAGAAGTTGAAATGTTGCCACCAATGCCGCCAGCTCACCTTGACCAATTGCCGGATATATGTCCACATGGTGGCTATGACCCTAAACAGTGCGATTTATGCGTGGACGCTACCAGGAATAAGAATCAGATGGAGGACTGGCGGCGCCGGGTAGCACAAGACCCGGCATATAAGAGAGCGGAAGAAGCCGGGGTGTTCGAGGTATCAGACGAGCGGATAATAAGAGATCGAGCCACCCAGATAGCTACCGAGCAAGCTAACGCCAGAGCCTTTACAGACCGGGCGGAATGGATAGCCTATATTATTACCACCGCCGACCGGCTGGTAAAAGAGTACAAAGCAAAAGGCGAGGCAGTGTTATGGCGGTGAGATGGACAAGCAGGGATGCCGCCCGGTTAGCCCCGCTAGTCGTCTCCGAGTACGGGGCTACGTGTTGGCTATGCGGGCGGCCTATTGATCTAGCCCTGCCACGCACCCACAAGCTAGGGCTAACCCTAGACCACGTGATAGCGCGGGTTAATGGTGGCACCAACGAGTTAAGCAATCTTAGGCCGGCTCATTCGGTATGTAACAAGCGGCGCGGCGCTCGAAGCGTCCGTAAGACTAGGAGGATGCGCCGGGGGGCGGCATGGCCAGGCATAGGGGGGCAAAAATGACCGTTTTAGCCGTGTCTAGCTGTTTGTGCTGGTCAAGCCGTCTTGGTTTTTTGACCTGCATAGACGGTACATTTCAGCCCCCCAGTGTTTTCCTCTCCCCCGGTTCCAGGAAAACCGGACGGAACCAGCCAAGACCAGCCGAAACCAGCCGGAAAGAAAACTAATGCAGCCTGAACTATTCCAAACCAAACCCACCACGCCCGGGGGTAACGCGTTCAAAGCCTCTATAACCGCTTTCTATGAAGCCCTAGCAGAACAACGGGCTTTAAGCATTGTGGAGGAGACTCAAAAAACCCTGCTGCTACATTTAGCTGAGCCAATCGGGGAAGATTTACAGCGCGGAAAACTATCGGTGGCTGATCAGAAAGCCCTAGAGATGATTAACGAGATCATTTCTAACACTGATCTAGCGACCGGTAAAGATGAAGAAATCGACGCCCTGACTGAGACGATGAAAGCCCTCACTAATGAAGCCCTAACCCAGAAAGGCGGGGTAGACCGTGACTAATTGCCCCCCGCCCAAGTACGGAACAGCCCGCAACCCTAAAAACCCCTCTTTTGGTGCGAGGGTGGCAGCGGTAGCCTCTTATCTAGGCACCCCGTTAATGCCCTGGCAGCGCGGCGTTGCCGATGTAGTAATGGAACTAAACCCGCTCGACCCCGGGGCGTGGCGCTACCAGCAAGTAGTTATTAGCGTTCCCAGGCAGGCGGGTAAAACCGCGCTCTTGCGCGCGATCATGGCCGATAGGTTCATGAACTACGCTAGGCACGAGGTTTTAATGACGGCTCAGACCGGCAAAGACGCCCGTAAACGGTGGAAACAGCTAACGGAAGCACTACGCGCAGAAAAAAAACCAGATATCTTCAAAACCCGCCTTTCTCAGGGTAGCGAGGCAGTAACCTTTATTCCCAATGGCTCGAAAATATCCCCGTTTGCACCCACCCCTAAAAGCATCCACGGCGACAGCTTGCACCTGGTAACGGTCGATGAGGCGTGGGCTTTCGACTCGGAGAAAGGCGCGGCGCTAGAGACCGCTATTAATCCGACGCAGCTAACGGTTAAGGATTCTCAGCTAATCATAGTGTCCACGAAAGGCACCGCGTCCAGCGCCTACCTAAACCAGCTCATAGAAAAAGGCCGCGAAGCCGTAAAAGACCCCTTAGCGTCTATGGCTTATTTTGAATGGTCAGCCGATGAAGAACAAGCCAGCGAAAATCCTTATAGTGATGAAACTTTGAGCTTTCATCCTGCTATCGGGTACACCCAAAGCGCCGATAAAATCCGCTCTCTTGAAACCGGTTCCCTTGACGCTTGGAAGCGCTCGATCTTGAACCTTGAAACCGCTACCGAGTCCACAATTCTTAACCTTGCGGTGTGGGACTCTCTCGCAGATAACCCGAGTGTCCCACAAGACATTAACCAAGTCTCGCTAGGGTTTGATGTGGCACAAAACCGGGAGGGCGCCGCGATCTATGCCGCCTGGACACACCCCGCTAAAGGGTTGCAGATAGCGTTAGTAAAGCAAGCCCCGGGCGTTTCCTGGCTGCTCGATGACCTACCCGCGCTAGCGGGTTTAGGTTACCGGGATATTATCGCCGATGACTCAGGCACCGCTAGAACCGTCATAGGAGACCTAGACACTGAGACCCGCGATAAAATCAGCGTCCTAAAACCCAGGGAATACGCTACAGCGTGCCAGCTTTTCCTAGACCGGGTAAAAGCAGGCGAAATCACCCACGACCACAACCCAAGCTTAAGGGACGCGATAGCAAGCGCCGCGTTAAGAAGCATGGGCGGGGCGGTAGCTTTCGACGCGCGCAAGTCCGTGGGTGCTATCGACACTTTACGCGCGGCCGCGTGTGCGGTATGGGGTACCCGCCTTGAAGAACCCGCCCCGCTAGCGATCTACTACTAAAACCCGCGTGTTTTATGCAAATATCGCATGAGAACACTCAAACAGCGTGTCTAACACCCCTACAAGTCCGCTGTAGCGTGTTTTATGGGTGGCATGAGGTTACCCACCTGGCTAAAAAACCCGCCCGCACCGCGTCACGCTAAACGCTCACAAGGCACTACAGAGCCGGGCGCATATCCCTCTTTTATGGACGCCCCGCCAGCCCCTGCGATTCGTCCGCCCGCAAACCGCGGCGAAATCATCACTAGCCGGAACGCCACCCAGCTATCTAGCGTTTACCGGGCTATAGACGTAATTGAAACCGCCGCAAGCCAGCTGACCCTAGACGCCTGGAACAGCAGTGGCCTGGTAAGTAGCGATATTAAACCGCTCATAGCGTCCCCTGACCCGTCCATGTCTCAAACGGCTTTCACCGTCGAAACCGTATCAAGCCTAATTCTTACTGGTAATGCTTATTGGAAAGTAAACCGCTATAAAGACGGCTCAGTTTCCGGGGTAACCATCCTAGACCCTAGCCTCTGTACCCCTTTCATAGATACCGAGACGGGGGCGCGGTTTACCAACTGGAACGGCAAACAATACACCAGCGTTGACCTAGTACACCTACGCAAGATGATTATTCCCGGGCTAGCCCCCGGACTCGGCCCGATACAGGCATGTGCCAGAGAGCTAGGCGCCGCTATTGATATGGCGCGCTACGCTACCCAGTTCACCGGGGCGGGCGCCGTACCTACCGGGATTCTTACCACTGAAAAACCGTCCACCCCAGAACAAGCTAAGGACGTGGTGCAGGCATGGGCGGCCGCGCGTCTAGCGTCTGCTACCGCGTTCCTACCAGACGGAATTAAATACACCCCGATACAGTTCAAGCCCTCTGATATGCAGTTTTTAGAGACCCGCAACTTTGACACCCTCGCAGTTGCCCGGCTTTTTGGTATTCCCGCCCGGCTCATGAACGCAGCCCCCGAGGGCGGAACCATGACCTACGCAAACCTTCAAGACGACGATATTAGCTTTATGCGCTGGACGGTCATGAGTTATTTAAGGCCGATTGAGGACGCCCTAACCAGCCTGTTACCGCGCGGCTGGTCTGTGCGTTACAACCTAGATGCGCTGCTCAGACCCTCTACTAAAGACCGCTATGAAGCCCTAGCTACCGCTATTGGTTGCGGGCTAATGACCACCGAAGAAGGACGCCAAACAGAAGGATTAGAAAAATCATGACAAATCTGATTATTACCCGCGCTTTCACCTCCTCTATCAAACCTAAAAAGAAAAAGGATGAGGAGGACGAGGAAAAAGACCCCCAAGAAGTAGAACCCAGCGAGGACGAAAACCCCGAGGGTGAAGAACAACCCGAGGACGACCCCGAGGAGATCGACCCCGAGGAGATCGACCCCGAGGATGAGGACGAGGAGGATAAGAAAAAGGGCAAGCGTAGTATTTCCGGGCTTGCTGTCCCTTTCTATACCCCTACGGAGATAATGCCGGGATTTTCTGAGCAGATAGCCCCCGGCGCGATCACCCCAAACCCGCGCGGCGTGAAACTCTTTTGGCAGCACCGCGAACCCATCGGGGCGGTAACCCAATGCCGCGAAACCCCTAAAGGGCTGGTTATTGATGCGAAAATCTCGAACACCACCGCCGGGCGCGATGCCTATGAACTGGTAAAAGACGGCGCCATTTCTCAATTCTCTATCGGTTTTAGAGAACGCGATTACATCGATGACGAAACTGAGAACGGGCTAATGCGTACTCAGTTAGGAATAGACCTAATGGAAGTTTCCCTGGTGCCTTTCCCTGCCTATGAAGCAACCGAGATAACCGAAATTCGAGCAAAAAATAAAGGAGTAAACAACATGAAAGATGAAGAACTTACCGGCATTCGCGCCGATATCGTAGACCTAAAACGCGCGCTAGCGGGCGGTATCCATCCCGCCGGAAAACCAGCGCAAGACCGGCGCAGCATTGGCCAAGTCCTTAAAGCTATCGCCGCGGAAGATAAAACCACCATCGACCAGGTAAACGCGCTAAACCAGCGCGCCGATAACGCTACCGTGACCTCTGACGCGGGGGGAACCTTAAAACCGGCTTGGGTTGGATTCGTAGAAAAGCTAGTAGACGATGCTAACCCGCTTGCCGGGCTATTCGCGTCTGGCACTCTCCCGGCCTCTGGCATGTCCCTAGAATACGGGGTAATCAAAGAAAACACCGTCAAGGTTGAAGAACAGACCGCGGAACTAGAAAACCTGGCATTTGGCAAGGTCAAACTAGACACTAAAACCGCCCCTATCAAGACCTTTGGCGGCTACACCCGGCTATCACGGCAAGCTATTGAACGTAGCCCCTCTAACCTGCTAAATATCACCATGCAGGCCATGGCGATTGAAGCCGGTAAGCGTTCCGCTACCTATTTCGCTGAGCAATTCGCTACCGCTGTGAAAGGCCGCGCCGCCGCCGCGCTATCGACCTCTAAGAAAATTGAAAACCTGGCATGGGGTGACCTATCCGGGCTAATCCTGGACGCCGCGGCCGCTTTCCAAGACAAAGGGCTAAACCTTGACGCGCTAGTGGTAGACCCGTTCATGTTCAAGCGGCTAGCAACCTTGACCACCCCGGAAGATCTATTAATGACCGTGAACGGCAAGGGCGCTAACCAAGTCGGGGAAATCAACCTAACCAGCATTTCCGGCAACCTAGCAGGCTTAAAGGTAGTCCCAGACCTCAAAGCGACTAAGGACGCTTACGGGACGGGTATCGCCGGGGCTTTCGTCAACTTTGATGCCATGAGAACTTACAAGTCCGGGAATGTGCAGCTGCAGGACGAGAACATTATTAACCTGTCCAAAGACTTCAGCGTGTATTTCTATCAAGCCTCAGTGTGTGAGGACGAGCGCGGTATTATCCCGCTAAAGGTGGCAACCGCATAATGCAAGCCTTAGCCGATGAGGTAGCCGCCTACCTAAAAGTTGCCCCTAGCCCTTTCAGCGCGCTATGCGCTGAAAGGGCAGAGACCCTAGTAAATAGCGCTATCACAACCCTTAAAGCCGAAAGGATACCAGACGGCATAAAAAGGCTTGCGATCTGTGAAACCGCCGCGAAACTCTACGCCTGGAGGGACGCCCCGCAAGGCGTCGCAAACTATAGCGATATAGAAACCCCGATACCTATCAGGGTATCTAAAGACGCGCTAGTGACCGCAAGGCAGCTAATCGCCCCGTACGCAACGGCCGGGATAGTGGTCGCATGAGCGGGGCGATCAGCTACGCGCGCGCCGCGGTGCTAAAAGATCTAAAAGAAGCAACCGTAATGCCGGTGTATTCCGTCATGCCCCCGGTTATCCACCCGCCCGCGCTCATAGTGTCCGAGGCCACCCCGCTAATCACCGCCTCAGATACCATAGGCGGGCTAACCGCGGCTTTCACCGTCCTAGCGGTAGTAGAAGCTATTCCTACCGATAGGGAAAAAGAACTAGCCTACCTAGACGCCCTGGTGGACACGGTTATTAGCGGCATGTGGCAAGACTACGGGCTAACCGTGGACGGCTACCGACCAATCAGCCTAGGGGCGGGGCAAAACTACTTATCTACCCAAATACATATCAGCGTCGAACTATCTATAAAGGAGGACTAATCATGTCTCAAATCGTAAAAAACACCCGTATTTTAGGTAATAAATTAGGTTTTACTATCGGGGGGCAAGACTACTGGTCAGACGTCGCAGAATGGTCTTTGGAAGCCGAAACCAAAGACAAGGACGTTCTAACTTTCGCTGACGCCCAGGGAGGTACAACCGGCAATTGGAAGCTAAAGGGTAAGGCTATCCAATCGACTCAAACCGGCTCATTTTGGAAATGGGTTTGGGAACATACCGGCGAAGTCGTCGACTTTAAAGTGGCACCGCATGGCAACGAAACCCCCGAAGAAAATAAACCTCATTTCGTGGGTAAAGTCCGCGTAGGCGCTAAGCCCTCAATCGGCGTAGCTGCTGGTGAGGAAAAGGGCGGAACTTTCGAAATTGAGTGGGACATCCAGGGAGAACCAGAGTTAAAAACCGCCCCGGATAGCCAGAGCCTACCGCCTGAGGAAACTAGCGCCTAATGTCCGACTCGCTAATGTATGGCGGGGCGCGCCTAAAAATCGACGGTTATAGCGAGGTGCTACGCGATTTATATCTGGCCGGGGCTGATAGCGATGACCTTAAAGCGATTACCCGCCCGCTAGCCGAAAGAATAGCGGCAACCGGGCGCGCTTTAGCCCCCAAAAAATCCGGGCGTCTAGCGGCCTCTATTAAACCCAAAAACTCTAGGGTATCTGTCACGGTACGCACCCCCGCGCGGGTTAAATACGCCCCGGTTAGGCATTGGGGCAAAGACGGACACAGCGGCACCCACTTTTTAAGCAAGGCTGAGGAGACCCACCGCGCCGCAACCTACGCCGGAATAGAAGCCGGAATAGACCGCTTATTGCAAAAACGAAACCTATAAGGAGAAAAACAAATGGAATTAACCAAGATCGACCCCGAAAAACTCACTATCGGTGAAGTTGACTTTATCGAAACCCAAACCGGCCGCACTTTTACCGATGCGCTAGAGAACCTTTCGGCTAAGACCATGAAAGCCCTAGCGGCCTGTATTATCCGCCGCTCTGACCCTACAGAGACTAGCGAGACCGCGTTAGCGAAAGCCGAAACCCTCACTGTAGGCGACCTAATGGAAGCGATTGCCGTTGACCAGTAGAAACATGCTAGACCGGTATGCGCTTTTAGCGGTGGAATGCGGTTTTACCCCTAAGCAGGTCGACCAAATGACCCTTGAGCAAGTAAACGCGATCATCTCGCTTTTAGCGCGCCGTAACCAGGAAAGGTTAAAGGCTTATGGGGCGTAAAGTCGTTGTTACTGTTGCCGCCGATACCCGGAAATTTAAGCGCGCTTTTCAAAGCCTAAAAAAAGAGACCGGGCTAAGTGCTTTCGCGTCTAAGGCTAAGGCGGCGGGCGCGGCTATCCTCAAGTTTGGGGGCGCGGCCGGTGCTGCTGCTACCGCTGTAGGGGCGAAATGTGTTTCTATGGCCTCTAACTTTGAGCAATCAAGCGGGGCAATAGGAGACGTTTTCAAAGGCGGCGCCGCGAAAATGCACAAGTTTGCGAACGCGGCCGCGCAAACCGCCGGGCTATCAGCCAACAGTTACAACGAGCTAGCCACCGTTCTAGGCTCACAGCTAAAAAACGGCGGAACCAGTATTGACCAGCTAGCCGGGAAAACCGACGGGCTGATAAAACAAGGCGCCGATATGGCCGCCATGTTCGGCGGCACCACTAAACAAGCCGTAGAAGCTATTAGCTCAGCCCTAAAGGGCGAGCGCGACCCCATAGAAAAATACGGCGTCTCACTGAAACAGGCACAGATAGACGCGGAAGCCGCCGCCCTTGGGTTTACTAAAGTCGGTAACTCTTTTTCCGCTGAGGCACAGCAAGCCGCGACCCTCTCCCTAATCACCAAACAGACGGTGGACTCACATGGGAAGTTTGGGCGCGAAGCCGAAACCCTGCAAAACAAAATACAAAGGCTTAAAGCCGGTGTAGAAAACTTTGGTACCCGCATAGGTACCGCGCTACTACCGGTAGTTAAAAGCGGGGTAGACGTCCTAGCCGATAAGTTTGCGCCTGCAACCGAAAAAGTAGAAAAGTTCATTAACTCGAAAGTAATACCGGCGGTTAACTCTTTATCGAAGAAGCTAAAAGCCCATAAACCCCAAATAGAGCAGGTAATAAATATTATTACCGGGCGGGTACTACCAGCCCTAGGCTCTATAGCCTCTTTTATCGTCGGTACCGTTATACCGGGCATAGCGTCATTTATCGGGGTTCTTATCCGCTGGCGCGCCGTACTACTACCAATAGCGGCGATAATAGCCGCGCCGGTAGCGGCTTTAGTCGGATTACATAAAACCGTAACGATCGGGCGCGCTGCTTATACGGCCTATAAATCCTGGGTAAACCTTGCCCGCAAGTCTATAAAAATGCTTAAAGGTGACGCGGCAACCGCTAAAAAAGCCATTACCGCTATAGGGGGCGGTCTTAAAAGCGCCGCGCTAGGCATGAAATCCTTTGCCGTATCCGCCGGTAAAGCCACCCTAGCGCTAGCGCGCAATAGCGCGGCATGGATAGCCAATAAGGTGCAGGTAGTAGCGCATGGCATTGCTTTAGCGGCGCAAAAAGTAGCCGCGCTAGCATCCGCGGCCGCGCAATGGGCGCTAAACGTCGCATTAAGCGCTAACCCTATCGGCATTATTATTGCCGCTATCGTTGCCCTAGTAGCTGTATTAGTCCTTGCCTGGAATAAATCTACAACCTTTAGAACCGTTGTTACCAGCGTTTTCAACGGGGTAAAAAGCGTTATTACTACCGCTATGAACGTTGTTAAAAAGGTAATCACCACGGTGATTAACGTAGTGAAAGCCATTTGGAACGGTGGCTGGAACGGAATAAAACGCATATTCTCTAACGCCTGGAATGGGATTAAAAACGGTGCAGTAAACGGCGCTAGCAGGCTATGGCAGTTCATGAAATCCGTCCCCGGCAAAATTATGAGTTCTCTAGGCTCGCTAGGCTCACTACTCTTAGGCGCCGGTAAAGACCTAATTCGCGGCCTAATAAACGGCGTTGGCTCTATGGGTTCGGCGCTGTGGGACGCTTGCAAGCGCATAGCCAATAAAGCAATCGACGGCATCAAGCATTTCCTAGGGATTGCGTCACCCTCTAAGATCATGCACCAGTTGGGTATCTATACCGGTCAAGGCTTTATAGACGGTATAAACCGAATGGAGGCTAAAACCGAGCGGGCGGCCGCGCGGCTAGCTAACGCGGCGATCTTTGACCCCCCGAAACTAACCGCGGCCATAGGTGCCTACACCAGCCCCACCCCCCGCGCGGAAACCATCGTTATTAATGTTCATTGTTTGCGGCCGGACGCGGAAGCAGGCCGCGAAATCTTCAACGCCCTACAAACCTACCGCCGCCTAAACCCTAGAAAGGTAGTCGTTAATGCTTAAAGACCTTGACCCTATGCGCCTAGATGAGTGGGTTAGCCCGGGGCGCGAAAAAGACGGCTATATAACCTTTGAGGGCAATAATAAGGGAGAAATTACTAATCTTGCCCCCTCTACCGTCCACACCCTAAAAATTGAGGCCGTAGCGTTTGGCGATAACCCGCGGCTACAGGTGCAAGCCAAAACCTACCCGCTACAAGCCGGCCGCAAAACGGTGTTAACCGTAAAAACTAAGGTAGAAACCCCGGTAACGGTAGCGGTTTACGGGGCGGATAATACCCAAATAAAAATCACCCCCGCCCGGGACTTCCCACATGCCCCGGTTATTCCCGCCGAAATGGTAGAAATTGATCTAGCCGTTCCCCGTGCTAGCGCTAACCTTTTTATCCTCGGAAAATCCAGGCTATCCCGGGCGGCGCTGACTCATTACCAGCTAGAACCCGGAACTTTCATAATTGGGCAATCTAGGCTTGGTGAGGGGGTAATAAAACCCTTACCGCTTGCGTATTGGTGGAGGAACGTCACTAACCCGACTACCTCTATATCAACCCGCCGGGGTATCCAGTGGGATGGCCTCAACGCCGTAGCAGAAGCAGGAACGCTAGGGGCAAAAATATATAACGCTTTAGACCCGCGCGCGATCGGCGCAATATGGGGAACCCCCTTGCGCTGCTTCCATATACCCACCAGAACCCCTATTTTTAACGGCTCGGTCACCTCTACCAAGGTCACCCCCGCGAAAGATGGAACCTACACCGTGGGCATCCAAGGGGCGGATAAAGTAGCTCAACTAGCCAGCATTAAACGTTACGGGTGTGTAAATAAAGAGCCGCAAACCTGGCAAGAACGCGCTAGCGACCTACTAGACCCCCATAACATCAAATGGGAACCCGTACCCGCTACCACGCCGCGTAATATCCCCATGGCTCGCACCGTCTACGAGTCAACCCTACTTTCTCACTTAGATTTGCTTGCCTCTACGCAGCGGGGCACCTGGTGGCTAAACCGCGCCGGCGTGGTGTACATATGCCCCGGAAACCCCAAAGCCACCCCGGCCTATACCCTCACCGATACCCACGCAGATGATGAGACAGCGCTTAACCCGTGGTATTACACCCAGGCTAGCGCCGGGTTTGACTCAGTAAATTTAGTTACTGAGGTGGAAGTTACTAACCAGGCGGCTAAGCAAGATGAACAAGGTAAATGGCAAGCCGATGAGGTGACTTACCCGGGCGTTATTAATCCGACCCTAGCGGCCACTTATGGCACCCGTACGGGGCAAATCACCGTTAACACCACATCTAAGGAAAACGCCCTATTTCTAGCGGCCACCGCGGTTAATGCGCAAGACCCCAAAACCGCGCTAACCGCCTGCAGTGTAAACGCTTTAACCAAGCTAGACGCCGCGCTAAACGTGGACGTTATGACCCCGGTTTTAACTGTGATTAGGGGCGAAAGGTCTACCTCCTATATTTCCTCGATAAACCACGAAATCAGCCCCTATGAGTGGATCACAAACCTAGAACTATTAGACAGAAAGGAATAGCACTAATGGAAAAGATTTATAAAGACGGGGAAGTTTTAGAAGCGAGCGATCTTAACGCTTCTTTTAGCGAGCTTGAAGAAAAAATAAATAGCCTGCTAAATCCGCAATGGAAACCAGTCACCCTACTAAGCGGCTGGACAGCGGTAGCAGGACATGAGCCGCAATATTGCGTTATAGGAAAGACGGTAATTTTAACGGGCGCCGTCAGGCGTCAATCGGGTGGCTATAAATACGCAATCTTAACCGTTGGGACTGAGGTGCGGCCGGCTAGAACTATTTTCGCAGGCGCCGCAGTAACTAATGACGGTACCCCCGCAGAACTGTATATAGATAACTACGGAAAACTAAGTATTGAGACTTATGAACGTACAGGCAGCGGCCTCTATGTCCTGCCTATTTCCTGTAGCTACCCACTAATTTAAGGAGTAAGAATAATGAATTTTGAGACCCTCCAGGCAGATCAAAATCTGCTAATGAACAAGCACTACACCAAAGGCCGCGGCGGCCATAAAATAGATAAAATCTTGATTCACCACAACAGCGGGCGGCTCACCACCCGCGGTTGCTGGGACACCTGGCAAACCCGGAAAGCCTCCGCTCATTATCAGGTAGAAGAATCCGGGAAAATCGGGCAACTTGTTTGGGATAGAGATACCGCCTGGCACGCTAGCAACTGGCGGGCTAATCAGACCTCAATAGGGATTGAGCACGCTAACGACAACGTGCAAGCGATGACAATCAGCCCCGCAACCCTAGAAGCAGGGGCGCACCTTGTGGCCGCGCTATGTAAAGCCTACAAGCTAGGCCGCCCTGAGTGGGGTAAAAATGTGTTCCCGCATCAACATTTCGCTAATACGGACTGTCCGGGGCAGATTGCGCACAACCAACGCGCCGCCTATATGGCACGGGCGGGGTATTGGTATGACCAAATGACCGGCCATAAAGCCCCCGCGCCCGCAACCCACACCCCCGCGGCCGCGCCTAACCTTGAAGCGCTAGCCACCGCGGTTATTGCTGGCAAGTACGGTAACGGGGCGGAACGGAAACGCCGCCTAGGAAGCAATTACCAAGCGGTGCAGGCCATCGTAAACCGGCGGCTAACCGGCCATAAAGCCCCCGCGGCCGCGCCTAACCTGGAAGCCTTAGCAAGCGCGGTAATCGCTGGGAAATACGGTAACGGGGCGGAACGGAAACGCCGCCTAGGTGCTAATTATGCGGACGTTCAGTCCATCGTAAACAAAAGGTTAAGGGGGTAAATCATGGGTAAACACTCAATCGAGCGGGTTAGCTGGCTAACCCCGCAAGCCCGCGGCTGGCTCTACGGCATACTAACCGCCCTAATACCCTTGCTAATCGCCTACGGGGTACTAGATCAGCAAACCGCGCCGCTATGGCTAGCCCTAGCCGCCTCAATCCTAGGCACCTCAACCGCGCTAGCACACACCCCGCTAAAAACAGAAAGTTTAGATGTTGATTTACCCACTCACAGCCGCCGCTAATCTAGCCTGGTGGCAAGATCTCGCAGGAATGGCAGCCCTGATAACCGCTATAGCATCCATACCTGGAACAATAGCGGCATGGCACGCCTCAAAAACCCGCGCCGCGCTCAACCAAGAAATGAACCCCGACCACGGAGAAAGCCTAATAGACAAAGTGAACGGTTTAACCGATTCTGTGGCCTCTGTAGGGCATCAAGTCGGAGAAATCCGCCGCGACATGCACCGCGAACATGAACATATTAACCACACGCTAGAAAGGCATGATAAAGAAATAAAAGAAAACAGGGATGCAGTAACCACAATAAAAATGCTCTCGTAAAATGTGACGAACGCAATTAATAATAATAGTCTAGTCAGCTTGCAATAGTAAGGTGACTAGACTATTATTATTTATGTAAGGAAAACAAAGGAGGTGAAACAAATGGAAACTTTACTTGAAACAGTAAAAGCCCTTGGGGTGCTCCTAGCTGGAATAGCCGCCATTTTAACGGCTATCTGGAACCGCCCCAAGGGTAAGTAGCTAAAGCTACCGGGTAAGGGGGCACGCCCGCCCCCTTACCCGGCATTCTACCAAACAAAGGAGGAAATAAGAATGAAAATAAAAGCAATGCCCCTGGCGTTCGCCACTTTTGGCCTTTTTGTACTGACCGAAATAGTTAGCTTTCCGTCAGCACTAACCCCGGCAATATCTCTAGCTATTGGAATTGGTGGAATATCTGCCCTAGTCCTAGCAATCCGACAGCATGGCTAAAAAATACTTCTCAAGCGCTGGCGCCGCTAGGCATCTAGGGTTATCCCCTAGCACGGTAGCAACCTACCGTGCTAGGGGAATCTTCCCACCGCCTAACGTGATAATTGGAGAGGGAAAAGCGCAAGTATTCGGCTGGTCTCAAGAGACGCTAGACCACTGGCAAGCCACACGCCCCGGCAAACCAGGCAGACCAAAAGGCACCTTTAAGCGGCGGCCTTAACCGCCGCAATCAAAGCATCTTGAGGGGTAGCTACATAGCGCTGAGTCGTAGCGGGCGAAGAATGACCTAACAACTTTTGCACGCTTAAAAGGTCACGAGTACCCGCGTAAGCCTGAGAAGCAAACCGATGTCTAAGCTTGTGGCACGTCCACCCCTTAGGCAGAACCGCGCTAACGGCCTTGGTAACCACCCCCGCGCCGATATGCCCCGCAAACGATGGAAACACCCACGGTTCAGCATTGAGCAAAGCCAGCTTTAACCTAGTATCAACTACCGGTATTGACCTCACCCGCCCGCCTTTGCCTTTCACATGCAACATAACCCCGTCAAAATCCGCTTTATTGAGCGCCGCTATCTCAGAAGCTCTTAAGCCTGCTTTCGCGGCAAAAAGTATCATTAACCGCGTCCGTTTATCCGCTTTCGCCAAAGCATCTTGAAGCATTTCATCACTTACCGGCCTAGGTACCCCCGGGGGAACCTTTACTGGCACAAGGGTACGCGCGGGATCAACGTCAATAAGTCCGACCCCGTGACACCAGCGGAAGAAAGCCCGGGCAACACTTCTAGCAGACTTTCTAGTTTCAGCTGACCAGGACGGTTTAGCTAGCCACTTCTCTAGCATCTCGGTGTTAATATCTTCCAGTTCACCAAGCCGGGCAATCTCACCCAAATAATGAAGATGTAATCTAATAGTTAAAGGCCTACGCCCCGCCGCTCTTAAAGAATCCGCGTATCTATCTAAAAGCCCTCTAATGTTCATAACCCGATACGCTACACCCAGCCGGAATCTATCATGCTACCAAAGGTAGAACGTCACCTACCAGTGAAATATCTTTAATCGAAGGGTTACTGGTTCGAATCCAGTTGGGGGAGCTCAAAACCTCAGTGCTTACTGGCACTGAGGATTTTTATTTTAGCGCCACGTAGGGGTGTTCGAGGTTAATAGCAAGAGAACGTAGTTTCCTCATAGCGCATGAGACTTACGTCCATTGAGGGATGCTGCTCAGTCTGATAAGATTTTAATCGTTTGCCCTGGTGAGTTTGGTCACCGCTAGTGGGCACTCCAAATTTCAAAGTTGAGGGTTGAGATAGGTCATTGAGGGGTGACCTAAAGGAGATTTACGAGCAATGAAGCAGCATGCCGCAAAACTAACTGCTACCGGATTCGCTTTGGCGTTGGCGGGAACTCTACCGGCCACGGGGATCGCGCAAGCCGCTCCCGAGCCTACCGGGCCCGCTGATCCCACAGGTGCTGAACAGCAAAACCAGCAAACCAATCCGAAAATTCAATCGGAAAAAACCTGGAAGCCGCGAAGAATAGCGCCCAAGAGAGCGCAAATAAGGCCGCGGAGGCGGAAACTAAAGCGCAAGTAGCTGCGAAGAAAGCGCAGGACGCTGCCGAGCAATCCGGAGAAAAGTCTGCGGCCAGCGAAAAGGCGAAGCAAGACGCCCTCGATTCCCTAGCGAAAGCGCAGAAAGAGAGCGCGCAAGCGGCAAGTGATGCAGCCAGCCTGCTTGAAAAAGCCAATGAGAAGAAAACGGCTGCCGAGAGCGCCGCAAAAGCTGCGGGTGAAGCCGTAACCAAAGCCGAGCAAGCAAAGGCGGAAGCAGATAAAGCAGTCGCGGATAATCCTGCCCCCGATGCGAGGCAGCTGCAGGCAGCCAAAGACAAGGTAGCTGCCGCCGAAAAAGCCAAGCAAGAGGCAGACGCCAAAGCGGCCGCAGCACAAAAAGCGCTGCAAGACGCACAGGCAAGCGCGCAAACTGCGGCTACGAATTTGCAATCCGCCACGGAAACGGTCAATCAGGCTACCCAAGCAAAACAAAATGCCGAAGCTGATGTACGCGCCAAGGAACAAAAAGTTAGCGAGCTAGAAGCCAAAGTTAAACAGCTGAGTGAGGACGCCGAGCAGGCCTTAAAGGACGCGCAGGCAGCGGTAGAGGCAGCTAAAGCACAGGTGAAGGCAGCTCAGAATACTGTTGAGCAACGGCAAGTAGAGCTAGAAAATGCCCAACAGGCAGTCCCGGCTGCGCAAAACGAGCTGCAAGTAAAACAGGCAGCAGTTGAACAGGCTAAAAAGGATAAAGCTGCCGCAGACCAAGCAGTGCAAGCTGCCGGGGAACAGGTAAAAGCCGCGCAAGCAGAGCAGAGTAAAGCAGAGGCGGTTTTAGCGACCCGCCAGGGTGAAACTGCGGCTGCCAAGAAGGCAGCGGATGCGGCTAAAGCCGCACAAACTAAAGCAGAAAAAGATCTCGAAGAAGCGAAGACTAAGAAACAGCAAGCCGACGCAGCGGTAAAAGCGGCCGAAGCCGAAGTAGCGAACGCGGAAAAAGCGGTGAAAGAAGCTGCCGAAAAATTCAAGAAGGGCAGCTTTGGGTTCTTTGAAAGTGTAGGGGCAGCGGATGCTCTTGAGATTTTGAATGATAAAACCACTACCGCTGACGATGGCACCTTGGTTAACGGCACTTTGAAACCCGGTGCCCCGGACGACACTACCAATTTAGACAATATGAAAGAGGCCATCGCCTGGGTACGGGTAGTTAATCAATATCGCGCCAAAGGTGGACGCAATGGCGAAAAGCTTGACGATTACGTGATTACTGACCGCTTAATGGCTATTGCTCAAGCGCGAGCTAACTGGTCGAGGTACCAGATTGAGCACTCTGGTGCTTTTGGGGTGGCAGAAAACTTAGCGTGGGCTAAAAGCGATCCGGTGGCCAGGTGGTACGCCGAGAAATCCATCTATGAAGAAGCTTTGAAACAGCACCCCGATATGGCGAATATGTCCTCGTATCAGATTTATCAGAAGTACCCCAGCATATATTTCGATATAGGGCATTACCTCAATATCGTAGGTCACTCTACTGCCACCGGTTTTGCGGGTGCAGCAGGTGAGGGGATTGAATATGGAGCTGTTTGGGGCGAAGTCTATAGCGGAGTCAGGCAGGGAGAAAAAACCTATACCGTTGATGAATACGAACAACGGTTTATGGAGTACTACAACTCGGTGACTACCGAGGGCGCAAAGCAGAAGCTAGCGGATGCGAAAGCAAAACTGGCAAAGTTGCAAGCAGCGGCAAAGACTGCCGGTGACAATATAACTACAGCTGAAGCAGCGGTAGCAGAGGCGGAAGCTAAAACTCAGGAAAAGGATAATGCCTGGAAAGATGCCCAAAGCAAAGAAGCTGACGCCGCTGCGGCAGTAGAAAGCGAAAAAGAGAAGGTCGCGGCGGCGCAGAACAATAAGCAGACTGCCGAGGGCGTGGCTAAGGAAAAAGAGCAGGCGGTGCAGGCAGCTACTAAGGCCGCTACTGACGCTAAGAACGCCCTCGAGAATGCTAAGGCAGAATTAGCTACTGCGCAGAAAGCCCTGGAAACGGCAAAGCAGGACGTTAAAGACAAAGAGGCAGCGCAACTAGAGAAGGAAAAAGAACTAGAAGAGCTGGCTAAAGGCACGGCGTTAGGAAATGCCCAGCAAGAGTTGTCCGAGACGAAAGCAGCTTTAACCCAGGCTAAAGCCAAAGCTCAAGCAGCCGCCACCCAGCTGGAAACGGCGACCCAGGCACTCCAACAGGCACAGGCAGCGAAAGAGGCTGCAGATACTGCGCTAGAGGAGGCGACAACCGAAAATCAGCAAGCTGCAGAGACTGCCAACCGGGCTGAAAGCGAGCGTGCAAACGCGCAACAGGCGCTAAATCCGTTAGCTGAACAGCAGGTAGCCCATGATCAGGCAGCTGGAAAGGCGCAAAAGGCGGAGCAAGATCTAAAAGCGGCTGAAGCTATCGCCGCCAAAGCTAATAAAGAATTGCGAGCCGTCACTAAGGTGGCGGACGACCTGCAAAAACAAGCGGAAGCCAAGCAGGCATTAGCGGATAAACTGGCGGCTATTGATGGTGAGCAGGCTTTGAAAGATGGCCTGCCCGCTGGGGACAGCGACCTAGACAACCTGGGATTGCCCGCTTCCTTTGCTGCTTATCGCGATGCGGCTACCGCTGCCGAGGAGGCGCAGAAAGCAGCAGATGAACTAGCGAGACTGGCTCAAGCTGCGCAAGATATCTTGGAGGAAGCCACCGCGGCTAATCGGGAAGCTCAAGCTCAGCTGGCAGCTGCCCAGGCAGTCTACGAACAATACCATCAGGTGCAGGCAGCCAAATCAGCCAATGGGCAGAGCAAGTTCTTGCCGGGAACCAAGTTCCAGGTACGTTTCACCGGTTTTAGTCCTAATAGTCAGAACCACGTCATTATGCATTCAACCGTGGTTGACCTGGGGGTACATCCCGCGGTAGGAAAAGGCGAGTTTATGGTATCCGTGCAGGCGCCACGGGAGCAAGGTGTACACACCATCACCGCTACCAACGAATGGGGTGAGCGCGCCAGCTTCCAATTCGAAGTAGGGGAGAAACTACCGGCGAAACCCAAGGGAAAGAAAACCATCAAAACTGTCGTGGTTAAAGAGGTTAACACCGGCAAACCGGCTGCCGGGAAACCGGCGGCCGGCGAGCAAATGGCAGTGACCGGGGTATCTATGACTTCCCTGTTGGCGTTGAACTCGCTAGCGGTAGTCACCGGAGTGGGACTGGTCGCCGCCAGTCGCCGTCGATTCCAGGAGGTCTAGGAAGCCAAACCTCCCTAAGTAATTAAAAGTTGTCCCCGGGCTTAGAAAGCCCGGGGACAACTTTTACTCAATTAACTAGCCGGAAAATACGTAGCTAAAAATGAGAGATAAAAGTAGTTTAAATTAAGAACCTATTTCAGTAGCCAAGTAGCCGTGGCTTCTTTATCTATGATGTTTCCGATAGCCAGCTTGCTGTTGTCTACATTTTTATCGGTCTTCTTGGAATCGCCGGCAGCGGCTTTGCCCTCCTAGAATCCGCCTGTCGCACAGTTGGCGAATGGGGGGGGCTGTTAGTCTTTACCCATGGAACATGAACTCCCCAAACTTAACCCCAAACCTAAGCTGGATTCACCAGAAAAACCGGAGAGGCGCGCACCTCAAGCCGCGGGGATGGGTAATGCGATAGATGCTCAGGACGTGGTGAAACTCTACGGCAATAACCTTGCCTTAGACCATCTTTATTTGCAAATACCGGCTGGCTCATTTTTCGGGCTGGTAGGTCCTAATGGGGCTGGAAAATCCACGTTTCTGTCTATCGCTACCGGTCTTTTAGAACCCGACAGAGGCACAGTTTTCATTAATGGCATCAGTATGTGGGACGAACCGGTAGCGGCAAAGGGAGCGTTGGGGGTATTACCCGACGGGATGCATATGTTTGACCGTCTCAGCGGGATTGAACACTTAACATTTGTCGCTCAGCTGCGCGGCCTCGATAAACAGACCGCAATTCAGCGCTCTCGTTCACTTTTGCAAGCATTTGAACTGCCACTAGATAAAAAGAAGACGATAAGCGAATACTCAACCGGTATGCGCAAGAAAATCGGCTTAGCTTTAGCGCTGGTTACCTCCCCGCGCCTAGTGGTTTTGGATGAACCTTTTGAAGCGGTCGATCCGGTTTCGGCAAACACTCTACAACAGGTGTTAAAAGAATATGTGAAGCTAGGGGGGACGGTAGTTTTATCTTCTCACGTGATGGCGACCGTGGAATCGTTGTGTACCCATGTGGCAGTGATTAATCAGGGTCGTATTCTGGTATCCGGAACCACTGAAGAAGTCGCGGCAGGACAAGACCTCAACTCGCGCTTCCTACAGCTAGTAGGGGGACATCAGCAACGCGAAGGAGACCTGTCATGGTTGGGACGTTAATCCGGCTAAACCTGCGTTTGCAAACCAAACAGTTCACTAAACAGTGGTGGCGAATAGTCCTCGGTGTCCTAGCTATCATCTACGTGGCATTTATATTACTTGGGGTGGCAACCGGGTTTTGGCAAGCAGGTCAAGCAGGGCTTACCGCTCCGATTCAAATCTATTACGTGCTGCTTATCGTCCTGGTGTGGATGATGATGGTATCGGCATCGGTAGCTGGTGAGCAAAGCCTGACTCCCCAGGCTGTAAGCCCCTATATTGGTCCGACCCGGCGCGCCGCTTACGGGCTGCTCGCGGCTAATATCGTCAGTGTTTCCTCTTGCGTAGTTTTCGTTATCTACGAGGTGTCGCTGGCGGGGTGGCTAGCCGCCGGTAGCCTTGGTGCGAGTGTGCTTACCGTTCTAAGTGGGCTGCTAGGGGTATTTTTGATTGCAGCGTTCACTCAGATATTGCAAACTCGGCTGGTATCGCGATTAACTGCGAAGCGCGCTAGCTCTCGCCAGCTTTTTACCGGTATTGGTATGCTGGTGGTAATCGCTTTGGGATACTTGCTGGTGACTATGATTCAGCATTGGTTTGCCGATAGCGGTGGCGCAATCGCGTTTTTCCCGCTGCTGGTGCAAAAACTGACCGGAAGCACGGCGCAGATTTTTTGGTATTTCTTGGCACTTACTCCGCTTGCTCCTTTCCTGCTTGCTCCTTTCGTGATGGCTCACTTTTATTGGGGGCTGGCGCTCTCCCTCGCCTCTACCTGCTTTTATGGGGTTCTAATCTTGAGGGCGTGGCCGAAGGTTTTTGCGAACGCTCTAATGGGGCGAGGGCAGGTTTTAGCGGAAGTATCCGCTGCCAAGAACTTAGATGCGTCCTTTAACGAAAATAGTGAGGACGAGTGGAGGATTCCTCTGTTAGCTCGAGTGTTACCCCTGTCGCCGGTAGGACAGATTCATTGGGCAAGAATAAGTTATTACCAGCGAAAAGACCCGCGCCAAATTATTTCCCTATCTTCGATACTGTATGTGGCAGTTATTTTTGGGATTATGTTGTGGGCAAACCATCCCTCGGGAGAAATGGTTTTTTGGGCGTTAAACGGAACTATCTTGCTGGTAGCGGTGACAGCCGCAACTGCGCTGCTGAATATGTGGTCCAATGATTCTTCCGCCTACTGGTATCAGATTATTGCCGGGGTTGCCGGTAAAACTGACAGAACCGTGCGTGTTGGGGTTCTTGCTAGCTATCAACTTCCGGTGATGGTGGCGATTACTTTGATTTTTGGTTTCGCGCTAAAAATGGACACCTCCGCAATTATGAAATCTGCCATTTTAGCCTGCTGCTACCTGTTAGTGGCTTTGGGCGCAAATTCTTTGATTTCTGCGGTGGTTACTATCCCCGGCCCGGCACCGGGACAGTCGGCTCTGCGTAATAATTCGGGAGGAAGTGGGAAATCTATGCTGGCTACCATGGTCTCCTCAATGGCGGCGTTGTTGCTGTGCGCTCTCCCCTCGGGATTAATCATGCTGTTCTGCGTGCTCCTGAATACCTCTTGGGTCTCGCTCTTGATAGCTGCCCTCATTACCGCTGCGGTGCTGGTGGGGGGAATCTACGGCGGCGGAAAACTGCTCGAACGCTTCCAGGTGCGCAATCTACGCCGAGTGATGGCGTGGCCAAAACATATTTATAGCGGGGATTAAACTAATAACGCGCAGATAGGCGTGATTTGCCGCGTATTGGGGGCGAAACCTGGTTAGTGCCTAAAAATCTTCGCGCAGTTTTCTTCCGCTTTGGTATTTAATCTGGTGAGAAGCGCTAACAACCACCCTAAAAACTGGCATAAATAGGGGTTAAAACCTGGTCTGTCGGCGGAGATGGAGGGATTCGAACCCTCGAGGGGCTATCCACCCCAACTCCCTTAGCAGGGGAGCGCACTAGGCCACTATGCGACATCTCCAATGTCAAAGCACCCCCATAGTTTAGCGGACAGCGAGGTTAGCGGCAAAAACCATTCGCGTGCATCCGGTCACTAGCTCCCTTATTTCAGTTATTCAGCTAGTAAATCGTTTTCGGGAGGCTCGCTTTCAACAGGTAAAACGCCGCACTTTACTCTTTAAAACCCACCTGCAGCTGGCGTCGCTACGCTTAAAGCGTGGAAAGCTGCGGGCAGTATTCCAAGAGGACTAGGGTAAATAAGCAGGGATATAGATTGCAAGGTTTGAGGAGGTAGTTTTGTCGCGCACATTTACCTCCTTCAAATACCACAACTATCGGATCTGGTGGCTATCTAATATTTTTGCTTCCACCGCCACCTGGATGCAACGAGTCGCCCAAGACTGGGTAGTGCTGATGGTACTCACCGACCAATCCGGATTTGCAGTCGGGGTAGTCACTGCCTTGCAGTTCCTGCCCCAATTGTTACTGTCGATACCGGCGGGGATGGTGGCTGACCGCTTCAATCGGCGCCGCATTATTCAGATCTGCCAATGCGTAGTTGCCCTCTGCGGGCTCCTAACTGGGATTTTGCTACTCACGGGAGTCGCCGCCCTCTGGCATATTTATATAATCGCCCTGATAACCGGGGTTGCAGACTGCCTAACCTCCCCAGCGCGGCAAGCTTTCGTATCCGAACTGGTCACTAAAGAAGACCTGCCTAATGCGGTGGGGCTAAACTCGACTGCCTTTAACTCGGCACGTCTGATCGGTCCGGGACTTGCCGGATTTGTGATCGCTGGTATCGGGCCGGGCTGGGTTTTTATCGCCAACTTCGTCCTCTTTATCGTTCCAGTTCTCGGCTTGGCGCTGATGGATCCTGCCCGGCTTTATCGCCCGGAAAAGACTTCTCGCACTAAAGGAATGATGCGCGAAGGGCTGCGTTATGTCCAAAACCGTACCGATATTAAAGCGATCATCGCCATTCTTACGGTAGTGGGGGCCTTGGGGCTAAATTTCCAGCTCACCCAAGCGGTCATGGCTACTCGGGTATTCGGTAAAGGTGCAGGCGAATATGGATTATTAGGCTCGATTATGGCGATCGGAGCTCTGGCGGGAGCCCTGCAGGCTGCCCGGCGGCGCCAGCCCCGAGTGTTCACCGTAGTGGTATCAGCCGTACTATTTGGAGTTTTAGAGGGCGCGCTCGCGTTAGCTCCCACCTATGAGGTGTTTGCTCTGTTACTTATCCCCACCGGATTTGTAATGTTAAGCCTGCTTACCAGCGCTAATGCTGCTATTCAGATTTCCACCGATGAAGAGATTCGGGGCAGAGTTCTGTCTATCTATTTCCTCTTCTTCCTGGGAACCACTCCGATTGGGGCGCCAATAATCGGTTGGGTGGCCGAACATTGGGGACCGCGTTGGTCACTAGGGGTGGGCGCCATCGCGTCCTTGCTGGTTGCGCTGATAGTAGGCATTTGGCTGTGGCGACATTGGAAAGTAGACGTTACCCTGCGCGCCTCCCGCCCCTTCGTCAGCATCGAAGGGCCGCGCGAACGAGCGATGCGGCGTCGGAAGGAACGCGCTGAACGGCAGCGGATTATGGATAACCAGTCACGCGACACCGGAACCTAGAAGGTATCGGTTCCGCCATTGATACTGCTTTCGCGGTCACAAAACGCGAGAATACGCAGGTGTGGTCATACTTCTTGGGTTACTCTTCCTCTTAGCAGTTTTTCCTGCGGTTCCACTTTGTTAACCAATAGGTAACCTTAGGTTGTTAACTTCCAGGTGAAAGTTAAAAAATCTCATCTGAAGGGAGTTAATCCCGTGGCTAAAACTGATATGCCCCCAACAGAGGCCGAAGCACCTTTGGGACAGCTGACTTTTTTCCAAAAACTGGCGAAAAGAGATGTGTACTGGCATTTGGCTTTCGGTGGCCTGCTTTTGGGTAGTGCCATTTGGTTCATTTTTTGGGCTTTCGATTATGTAGGAGAAACTGATCAAGCGTTACTGCTAGTAATCACGATCGCCTTCGCCGTGTTCATGGCGTTCAACATTGGCGGTAACGATGTGGCCAACTCTTTCGGGACATCTGTAGGTGCCGGAACCCTATCAATGAAGCAAGCCCTAGTAGTGGCCGCGATTTTTGAGGTGTCCGGGGCAGTAATTGCCGGGGGAGAAGTAACCGACACGGTGCGTTCCGGAATCGTCGACCTATCGGCCATCTCGAATCTACAGGCGATGGACTTTGCGCTAATCATGACGTCTTCCCTGCTAGGGGCGGCAGTATGGCTGCTGCTAGCGACCCGTATGGGTTGGCCGGTGTCTACCACTCACTCCATTGTGGGTGGCATCGTTGGGGCTGCCCTCACGGTAGGATTTACCACCCACACTGGAGGTTGGAACATGGTGCAATGGGGAGGCATCGGGAAAATCGCGATCTCCTGGGTGCTGTCCCCGGTACTGGGTGGGGTAGTGGCCTATATTTTGTTCAAATCTATTAAATCCTCGATCCTGGTTTACAATGAACGCGCCGACCAGCGTCTACGTGAAATCAAGCAGGAACGTGCAGACCTGCGTACTCGTCATAAGGCCTGGTTTGAGCGGCTCAATGAAATCCAGCAGGTTTCCTACACCAACGCGATGGTACGTGACGCCACCACCATGAATATGGGGGACTATGATCCCTCTGACCTGGAATCTGATTACTTCAAAGAGCTAGAACGGATCAACCGCGAAAAAGATGATGTTAATGCCCATAAAGCTCTAGATACTTGGGTGCCATTGTTGGCGGCATTTGGAGCGATCATCATTGGTTCTCTCATGCTGTTTAAAGGGCTGGATAACCTGGATATCAGCCTATCTATGTTGGGGAATGTCCTGATCCTGACAATGTTGGCGGCAGCAGTTTGGATGGCAGTATTCATTTTTGCCCGTTCCCTCAAGCGGCGTGATCTTTCCCGCTCCACCTTCCTGTTGTTCTCTTGGATGCAGGTATTTACCGCTTCCGCGTTCGCTTTCTCGCATGGATCGAACGATATTGCCAACGCTATTGGTCCGTTCATCGCGGTGCTAGACGTCTTGCGAACCGGGGGGATTTCCACTGAGAGTGCTGTTCCGGGAGCTGTTATGCTCACCTTGGGGATCGCGCTGATTGCGGGGCTGTGGTTCATTGGCCGCTACGTTATTAAAACTGTCGGTTCTGGGCTTACCGAAATGCACCCGGCCTCGGGATTTGCGGCAGAGCTTTCAGCTGCGGCGGTGGTTATGGGATCTTCACTGCTGGGACTGCCGGTTTCTTCCACCCATATTTTGATTGGTGCGGTGCTCGGGATTGGGATCGTGAACAAAGCGGCAAACTGGTCTTTAATGAAACCGATTGCATTGGCTTGGGTGATTACCTTGCCGGCAGCGGGGGTTATCTCCGCGATCACGGTCAGCGTATTGCGGGTCATGTTCTAAACCGGTAGTTACCCCTACTTGGCCAGGTACCCCGAGGTTCGTCCTCGTAGTGCCTGGCCAAAACGGTTTTCTAGAGGAAGATGACACCGTAAATACTGCCGTCAACTAGTGCCCCCGAGACGATTCGAACGTCCGACACCCGCTTTAGGAGAGCGGTGCTCTATCCCCTGAGCTACGAGGGCGCAAGGCGGCCGTCAGCGCCTCAGCCAGTCCAGGATAGCACTGGTTTACTGGCCTCAAAATTGCAGTCAGGTTTATCGAGGACGAATCGAGACGTGACAATTGTCGTTTTCGCTATCTTAGGGCATGGCAACCAGGGCAAACCCGCGCTTTCGCGTATGGTGGCATCGTGAGCTTTAACCCGGAAACAGAGATGACCACAGCGGAAAACGTCACTAGCGAGGCCGCCGCGGAACCAGCGGCAGCTAAAAGCCGTAAGCAGCTGGTACAAGAGATGCTGTCGCATTGGAATGCCAACTTAGAGCATACAATCGCCGAAGAGACCTCCTCCGGCTACCTGGAGCTGTCTGCCGCCCACCCCGGGGGGTTAGCTCAATTATATGGAGGGCGTCCGACTCGGTTATCTAATCTGGTACGCGAACCGCGTGCCCTGTCCCATTGCCGGATTCGGGCTCGCGAAGTATTGTCTGCTTCCCGAGACCGCGAATCCCGTTATGGTAGCGCGCCGGTTTATCTGGCGATCGGGACTGCCTCCTGGCGACAAGGCGGCACATTAGGAGCCGCCTGGGAACGCGCCGCGAGCAAATCCGCGTCCTCGACCACGAAAATGTCGGCAACCGCTGCCACGGCAGTAAATGCAGAAAGTGACCTCTCTAGCAGCGAAGATACTGCTCAGGAGCAGACTGCAGACAGCGCGGTTTACGATATTGAAAAAGTACGTGCCAGTGAGCCGCGTACTATCACCGGACCCGCATTACTCTGCCCGGTAGAGCTGTCTTTAACCGCTGATGAGGACGTGCTGATTACTCTAGATAGTGCGGTAGAAGTCTGGCCGCCGCTGGAAGCAGCGCTGCGAGAAAAGGGCGAGCAGGCGGAAATCGTTTCCATTCTGCAAGGTTTGCAGGCAGAAGTAGCTTTTAGCCCCACCAATGCGCTACACGAATTGCGGCGCCTGGGGTTGCGGCATCTGCTGGGATTTGACCTCTACGATTCGCTCACCGTAGGGCAATACCTGCATCCTCTCTCCAATCTGGTCAAAGACTTTGCGCTCAATCAAGATCTACTGGAACAGTCAGACGTGACAGCCGCCCTTTGCGGAGATGTAGAGGCCGCTGGAAAGGTGCTTTCTCCGCTACCGCAACCCGTGTTGACCGACCGGGATCCCCTGGCCGAGCATGGGATAGGGGATTTGGATCCCGCGCAGCATAACGTGCTAGATGCGGTGGCTTCCGGGGCAAATCTACTGCTAGATGCACCTCCGGAATCGGAAAAGACTTCCACGGTGGCAGCAATATTAGCTGACGCTGCCAGTGCGGGGCGCACCATTGCCTATGTGCCAGGCGCGCGGCGTCGTCTCCAACAAGTGTTGGGGTATTTGAATCGTCTGGGGCTAGAGAGCCTCACCCTGGATTTGTCCAGTCGCAGCCGGTGGCGCGACCTCATCCCCGCCAAGTTACTGGAATCTCTAAACGCTCCTGAAGAATCAGAAGATCCGGCAGCTGACGAAGCCACTATAAAGATGCGTAACGAACTAACGCAGGTGCGCTCCCAGCTGGGTGGCTATATGGAGCAGCTGCATCGTAAACGCGACCCCTGGCAGGTGTCCGCCTATGACGCCTTGCAGGTGCTGGCAGATTTGACTTCTATGAAGCCCGGGCCGCGCACTAAAGTACGTTTTGACCTAGAAACTTTGCATCGGATTGCCTCCGATGGTGCGAAACGTGCCCAAGAGTTACTGGCACAAGCTGCTAAAGAAGGAATCTTCTCCCAGACGCGGGCAACCAATCCGTGGCATTCGGTGGTAATTTCTTCCCCCGAAATGGTTGACACCGCAGTAGAGGGGGTCAACCAGTTAGCGGGACGAATGTTGCCGCAGGTGCGTGCGGATATTGATCGCGCCCAGAAAGAAACCGGCCTGCTGCGTGCCAAGAACCTGAACCAATGGCATGACCAGTTACGCATGTTAGATGGTCTGCGCGAAGCCATGGATGTGTTTAAGCCCCAGATTTTCGAGCGCTCAGCTGCTGATATGGTGATCGCCACCGCTACCAAGAAATGGCGTAAAGAACGCGCACTCAATATGAAGGAATCCCAGCGGCGACGCCTGATAAAACAGGCTAAAGACATGGTGCGGCCAGGACGAAAAGTAGAAGACCTGCATCGGGAACTGATTCGGGTGCAACAGCAACGCCGGATTTGGCGCGAATACTCTCCCGCTGGCGGCTGGCCGGTATTGCCGGGGCGCCTTGACCAGATGCAAAAAGCTGAGGAAGCGCTGCGCGGCCATATCACGCGCTTACAGCCGTTCTTCTCCACTGGATTCGGCGATCTAATGCAAATGCCACTAGACGAGTTAGCCAGTTTGCTTGATAACTTGTCCCAAGATGAGCAAGGAGCCGAGCGCCTGCCGCAACGGGTAGCGATCCTGAAAGAGCTTCACGATTTAGGTCTCGACGAATTGGTTGATGACCTGCGAGAACGGAGAGTTCCTTTCGATTTGTTGCGTGCAGAGCTTGACCTTTCCTGGTGGGCATCAGCATTGGCAGAAATGCTACGTCTAGATGACCGTCTGGCTCATTTTGATGGAGAACGTCTCGCCGAGCTATCTGCGCGGCTACGGGAACTGGATCTTGCTCAGGTGAACTCGCTGTCGGAACAAGTCTTGCGCCAGGTGCGTCACCAGGTAGCCAAACTGGTAGGCACCCAGTCTGAAACGGTCTCAGACCTAGAGCAAGTGTTGAAAGATGCCCGCAGCGATCTGCCGGAAGTGATCGGGCAGTTCCCGATTGTGGAGCGCCTGCGCCCGATTCGCGCGATTCCTCCGGTGTTGGTACCGCAGATTCTTGGTAATGATCACCCCGTGGATTTACTGGTACTGGACGGAGTGGAAAACACTGACTTGGCGGAAGTCATTCCCGCGATTGCGAGAGCCAAACAAGTGGTAGTCGTAGGGGATGTGCGCCGCAGCGAGCAAGGCACCATCTCGGAGTTTGCGGGGATATTCCCGCAGCTCACCGCACCTCCTACCCGATCTCGAGTAAATGAGTGGGTGGCATCGTTCCTGGCCGATCACGACTATGGGCGAGACGTAATGCCGGTGACCGTACCGCGCCCCTCCCGCCCGGTGACTTTGACAGTAGTCGATGGACGTGGAATGCCTGCCCCCGGTGCCCAATGCGTCGAAACCTCTTCCCAAGAAGTTGAAGAGGTAGTGCGACAGGTTTGCTTGCACGCCCAGACCCAAAGCAAAGAGTCTTTGGGGGTGGTAGCTTTGACGGTCAAACATGCCCGGCGAATCAGTGCCGCGATCATGAGTGAAGTCGCTCGTAACCCACAGTTAGATAAATTCTTGGGTAGTCAGCAAGAAGAACCCTTCGTGATAGTAGACGCAGCTGGTGCAGCAGGTTTGCGCCGTGACCACGTGATTTTATCGGTAGGGTTCGCCAAGACTCCTCACGGCCAAGTACTTCATGACTTCGGAGTAATTTCGGCAGCAGATGGTACGGCGCTACTGGTAGACGCGGTTTCAATGGTGCGTAAAGAACTATCTCTGGTGTCGTCGATGGCACCGGAAGCGATCGATCCGCAACGTCTGCATCATCCGGGTTCCCAGATGCTATACGATTTGCTGCAGGCCGCCCGAGCCGAAGCCCAAACTGTAGGGCCAGTTGAGGCCGCGCAGGCGATGGGGGAGGAAGAATCTCAACCTGATCGGTTACTACTTGATCTCGCCGAACGGCTCTATTCAGTGGGGCTGACCGTGATTCCCAACTTAGGGCCCAAGAACGGTATGAGGATCCCGCTAGCCATCGGACACCCGGACTATCCCGATGAACTGCTGGTGGCGGTGCTGACCGACAACCCCGACTATGTCGCCGAGAAATCTTTACGGCGGCGGGAACGTCATTGGCGGCAACGACTCAAAGAATACGGATGGGTGGTTAGCATCGTCTATTCCACCGCGGTATTTATGGATCCGGCCGTACAGGCTCAGCAGCTACTAGACTTGGTGGTGGATGTGGTTGAGGAACGCAAAAAAGCGCAGGCACAGCGGCAAGCAGTGGCAGCTCCCGCGCCAGCTGCCTCCCCTGCGCCCGCGGTAGCGGTAGCGCCACTTCCGGCTTCCTCTCCCGTTTCGCACGAGGCAACAGGTGAAGAACAGCGTAGTGTAAAGCGTCCCGCCATCTCCCGAGGATTGCCTCTAACCGCCTACGGTGATGACCAGCTAGATGATCTGCTCGCCTGGATTCGTTCGGACGATAAAACTCGCAGCGTGGAGGAAGAAGTAGATCTGCTGTTTCATGAGCTAGGTTTGCAGCGCCGAGATGGTCAGGTGGAAACGATCCTGAAGAATGTCGTCACCCGGAACGCTTAACCATGAAACATCCGGCCGCGCGTAGCTACTCCGAGGTTGACCGGCAGCGCATCCGCGAAGGTAAACCTACCTCCTGGCAGGAAAGTGCCGATCCCATCCCAGAGCAAAGTGAGCAGCAAGAACCTACTGATCAGCGCCCCGAGGTAGATTATCTATCCGAAATGCCCCCTCATTGGCGCGAGCGTAACCAATAGTCATCATTTGGGTTTTCTTGTAGTTCCCGCGTGGAGCCTGGGTTTTTCCTCCCGCCCAAGAAATTCGGAAAACGTAGCGGCGTTTTCCGAATTCTTATGCCCGCCGCGCCCACTCGGATAAAACCCAGGCTCCCCGCTCGCTGGTACCACCTAAGTAAGGGGCTATACGGGAACAAGAACCGCCAGATACCCACCTAGCCTGCTCGGATAAAACTTCTTCTCCGCGCAAGGGGCATAGCTGGCGCGAGATTCTCGTAAGGTACGCAACTAGCGTGCAGGGGCGGATTTATGCCGCAGGGTAGGCTCCGGGCACTAAATCCGTGAAAATGCCAGAGCATTTTCCGGATTTCGGGGCGAGAGGCAAAATCCGCCCCTGTGCGCGGAGGCCTACGGGAGGACAAACTTTCCCCCGCGCAACCCGAGCCAGACCGGGACTAGGTTAACTATTTTGGGAGGCTGATTTTTCGGATTGTAGGAGGTCGCGGATTTCGGTTAGCAGTTCCACTTGGGGATCTGCTTTGGGTTCTTCGGCTTCTTCATCGGCTTTAGCTTTAGCGTCACGCATCCGCATGAGCTTATTCATCGGCACAATAATGCAGGTGTAAATCGCCAGGGCGACTAGCAGGAAGTTAACCAGGGCGGTAATAATCGCTCCCGGTTGCACGGTAGCGTTACCGAGATGGAACTCTAAAACATTATCGAAGTTAGGTTTACCCACTAGCCCTGCAATTAGCGGGTTAATGAATTTGTCAACGATGGCGGTGACTACTGCGCCAAAAGCGGCACCAATAACAACCCCAACTGCTAGGTCGATGGCGTTTCCACGGGAAATAAATTCTTTGAATCCAGCAATGAAACCAGTATTGTCTTTACTCATCATTCCTCATTTTTTTGTAATTAACCTGTCCTGGCCAATTGTAGCGGTTCTGATTTGCTGGCTTCTACCAGGCGTCCAGCCTCACTGGGTTTAACCGCAACCTCAATGGTGGCGGTTTTTTGCCCGCCCGTCAAAGATCCGCTAGCGGCGCTGACTGATAATACTTGCGCCGTGATTTGCGCGGAGAGTCCCGTATTCTCCGCAGATTTTCTCGCCCCGCCCTCGGGAATGGTTTGCGGATTAGTAGTGTCCGGGCTGGTATCGGGGGCAGAGCTACTATCTTGATCATTTGCGAGGAAGAAAATCACTTCATCACCGGCGCCGGCCAGGCCTTGATCGCTTTCTCGCAAAGGTAGTGCCAAAATCACTTTCCCTCTATAGGATTGTCGTGAAAAAGGAGAAGAAGAAAATAAGGCCGGAAACAGAGTAGTGCCGGCAGCGATGGGAACGGCTGTCCGCTGACCGACTGCCTGGGAAGGTTTCTTATAAGCCTGAGGTGGCAGGGCGGCCACGGGAATCTCTTTCACAGTTACTTGGCCAGCGTCAATAATGGTTCCTGGTGGAATATCGGTGGCGGCAATTAATAGTGGTTTCATGACCACTTGGGGCAGCACTAAACGCAGTAGGCTGACGGCTACTGCAACTGTGGCTGCTAGGGCGATAGTACGTCGCCAACGCCAAAGAAACTCGCGCATAACCAGATTTTTGTTGGTTTCCTGACCGTTAGGGAAAGCCGAGATAATCCGCCGGAAAACATTGCGGCTATTACCCCTTGGGGACAGGGAAAACCATATCTGCAGAAAACCATTAACCGCCGGGTCATCGACGGCTATTAAGAACCGCTGAAACCTGGGACAAGGTAGACCGAGAAGAAAGCCGTATTTTTGCGCCTCGTAGGGGAAACGCTCAGAACGGAACCTTGGTCACCGCACTAACCAGAGAGTTACTCGCTGCCTAGTTTTTGCAAACGCCCCGAGGAAGTAAGTACCTGATCAACTAACTGGTCATGCGGTTCATGAGGCAGCGTCCCCGCCTGTAAAACTTCCCAGTCATGGGTTAAGGCGATCAACTGGGGGCGAGTGGAACCAGTCAAATCGCAGTGCGCCAAAGCCTGGTCGTACCAACCGGCTCCTCGTCCCAGACGTACCTGCGTCCTATCTACTGCTAAAGCCGGTAAGAAAATCACCTTTAACCCCAGTTTTGCCAGGTGATCACACTGCATTTCTCGAGACACCAGTGGTGGGTGAGGATTGAAACGGCGATATAGGGCGCGGGTGTGTTGCACCGGATCCAATTGTCCCCAACGGGGCTGCTCCAAATCGCAAGGGACAACTAGTTTCAACCCGGAATCCAAAATGGCTTCGTTGAGTAAGAAGGTTGGAACTTCGGTGTCGAAAGAAATATAACTGGCTACTACCTCGCCGGGTTTTAGGGAAGCTAATAGTGGCCTGGCAGCCTGGAGCACTTGCGATTCTGCCTGGACACGTTGGGTAGGGGAAAACGTTAAGCGACGCCGGTCAAGAAATTTTTTTCGCAGTTCCGGCTTACTGTTCACAGAACCCATGAGTCAATGATAGTCGCTCGTTTAACCACAGTCGGCTTTTCGCCATCGCGGCAAAGACTCCGGCAGGTAACCTGGTAATAGTACTAGACTTTGGAGGGGTAATGCGCACGGTTGCGGAACATTTGAATACTTGTCTTTCCCTAGTGGCTCCGCTGGATCCCCTAGACGTGTTGTTGCCAGACGCGGTGGGGTGTGTATTAGCTGAGGACGTGAGTGCACCTTTCGATTTACCGGTCACCGACCAGGCGACTTTGGACGGTTATGCGGTGCGTTCCCAAGACGTGGGGGGAGCCGGCAAAATGCGCCAGGTCTTCCTGGATGTGATCGCTGAGGTGAAAGCCGGGGATGCAGAACCGTGCACATTGGTGGAAAACAGTGCAGTCCGGATAGCTTCGGGCGCTCCCTTGCCGGTGGGAGCCGACACGGTGGTGCCTTTGGAGGAAACTGACCAAGGTCCGGCGCGGGTACAAATTTTATCTGCCTGCGCCAAGGGAAAAAACATTTTGCGACGCGGCCAAGACGTAAGTGCGGGCACCCCCATTTTACGTGCCGGATCGCGTATTGGGTCGCGGCAAGTAGCGTTACTGGCGGGAGTAGGACGCCTACGGGTGACGGTGCGTCCCCGTCCTCGGGTAGTGATTTTGTCTATCGGAGATGAACTTATCGAACCGGGCAAACCGATCCGCGCCGGGGCAGTCTTCGATGCTAACGGGCACGCGCTTTCGTCTGCGGTAGCCGATGCGCGCGCTGACACTTTCCGAGTGGCGGCAGTGCCTGATGAACAAAAGGCGCTGTCTGAAACTATTGAAGACCAGCTAGTTCGGGCAGATATTATTATCACCACCGGGGGGCTTTCCTACGGTAGCGCAGACACGGTGAAAGAGGTGCTAGCTCCTTTAGGGACTGCCCGCTTCGACAATGTGGCGATGACCCCCGGTAAACAGCTCGGTTATGGCACTGTCGGGGAGGGTACCCCGATTTTTTGCCTCCCGGGAAATCCGGTAGCCGCCCAGATCAGCTACGAGATTTTTGTACGCCCCTGCCTGCGACATATGGCTGGTTGGGACGAACTGTATCGTCCTTCTCTGCGGGCGCGAGTAGATCGCGGTTGGCGTTCCCCGGCTGGTAGGCGCCAGTTTGTGCCCGTGAAAATCGTGGGTGCACCCGATAGTGGTTATCGCGCGCGACTAACCGGTGAGCCAGAAGATCTTTTACTCTCTACCATGGCGAGGGCGAATGCACTGGCGGTTATCCCCGAGGCGGTAACTTCCGTCTCGGAGGGCGACTATTTCCACTGCATGGTGCTAGATTAAGGCACCGTGTTGCTTTACGAGCGTTTAACTTTTAGGCGCAGGCCGCGTTACTATGCGCACTTGGATAATCCGGTAGCTCGCGGCCTGATTAAACCGGGTGATCCGCCTGTAAATCGCCTGTCCATTAAAGAAATGGTGGCGCGGGATCATCGTCAGGCGGCGCAGGTAAGAGCCGATAATCAACACTGGTTGGCGCCTTGGGAAGCCAGCATTGCTCCCGGCTATCCCCCAGACGATATGGAGCTGGAAGCGTTCATTCGCCGTAGTGCCCGCCTGGTGCGTCAGCGCCGTTACTATCCATTTGGTGTTTATGCTGATGAGCAGCTAGTGGGGCAGGTTACTATCGGAGATATTGCCCTGGGAGCCTCACACTCGGGAAACCTGGGCTATTGGGTAGCCGAAGAATATAGTGGTCGCGGGGTGATTACAACTGCGGTGGCTATGGTGTTGGATTTATGTTTAGGGGCTCCCCACCTGCACCGCGTAGAAATAAATATTCGTCCCGAAAATAAAGTGTCTTTGCGGGTAGTACAGAAACTGGGGCTGCGGTTTGAGGGGCGAAAAAACAGTTTCTATTGCATTGCGGGAAGCTGGGCTGATCACCTGGGGTATGCGGCAACCGCTGAGGAAATTCCACCGGGTGGATACCTGGCGCAACTAGAAAAAAGGGCGTGCCTTAAACGAGGGGAGGCGGTTGCTATAGCCGACGAGGACGGGAGGTAGCTGAACTGTCCTGGGTTTTGCTCCGCTTCTTTTACGGGGGTCAGTCAACTGACCCCCGCATACTCGTACAACACCGTTGAACTATCCTTTCAAACTTGGTGTTGCAACCATCACTAGAACCTAAGAACTCGCGTGAGATTACTTAAACAATAGGTTTCTTCCGCGGGTAGCTGCGGGCCAAAATAAAGAAAAAATGTGGCTATTGGTGTGATTGTTATAGATGTTGCGATTTGCTAAAGATTTAATAACTTTCCCTGCTCAACACGCCTTTATGAAGAGAGAATCTGGCGCCTAAATCCCCTATTTTTGATATGTGGAGTTTATTGGATTGGCTTTGCCGATATTGGTCTTAATTTTGGGGGGTATCTACCTACCTCTCTTGATTGATTCCAAGCGGCGGCAAACCCAATCTCATGGCGATGATCGTTTTAGCGCAAATTTGCGGGTGCTTAACACCCAGCAACCGGCGCAAAAGCGGCAACGCTACAGCGTAAACCCCCCAGTATTAGGAGGAACCATGCAGCGACCAGTAGCACCAACCCAGCGTGACCACAGTGAACTGATGTCCGCTCGGCTTACCCGGGCTCGGCAGATTGAGCGGCGATCACAAGCTGCGCGTCGCCGTCTCACCTTGGTTACGGTACAGTTCGCGATAGGTATGGTGCTGGTTACGGCGGCCGCGGTAAGTCTGCTTTCCTGGTGGTGGACACTTATTCCACTCGCTACCATTGCGGGAACGCTATTTCTGGGGGCACGAGCTGCCAAAGCCGGCCGGGAAAATGATCAGCGAGCCCAAGAACTTATTCACGCCCTCGAGACCCGTCCCGCAAAAGGACATCGCGTAAGTGCCAGCGAAAAGAAATTCGCACAAATGCACGCTGAGGCCGAAGCTAGCGAGGCTGCTGCCAGCACCGAAAAACATCAAAAGAGCACTACAGCTACAGGTAACGAACTGAAAGCAGAATCGGGCGGGGAAAACCGGGGACAGACATCACTCGGAAAGCTGGCTGCTGCTGCCAGGCGCGCCGCCACCTTGCGGGAATACTTTGTAATTCACGAGGACGAGACCGTAGAGCAAGCAGAAGAAACGGCTAAGGCAACCACTCGGGAAATAGCCTCCAGCCATTCGCAGAGCCACTTAGAAACAGGCGAAGAAAGCGCCGCAGTTACCTTAGTAGAAGAAAAAGTCAGCGAGGATAAAGAGCCCGTTGCCGCCGCTGTAGCCGAGAAAGAAACCACTACGTTAGCGGAGATTACCGAAATCTCGGCTGAGGACAGCAGCGCGGATGCTACCGAGAAAGCGGAGACCGCGGCAGTTACAAGTCATACAGAGGAGGCAGCAGAAAACCAGGCAGAAGCTGACCACACTTGGACGCCGACGCCGATGCCGAAACCAATCTACGCCCTCAAACCGCGACTAGCGCGCCGTGACGTAGATGCCTCTGAGCTACTCGCGGAGCATTTGGCGACCCAAAACAAGGCTCCTTATCGTCCTTCGCGTCCGCATCCGCATAGCGAAGAGTCTTTGACTACCGCGCAGCTGGTGGCACAAAGCAAGCCAGTAGATGTGGAAGCAATCCTAGATAACCGGCGGATTGCAAACTAACCGACTGTGGATTGAGCGGCAGACAAAACCTTAACGGTAATCGCGCGCGCCGAAAACATCGGTGCCGATCCGCACCATAGTTGCGCCCTCGCTAATCGCGATTTCTAAATCCTGGGACATTCCCATCGATAGTTCGCGCGCATCTTGCCCGGGTCCTCCGGCAGCAAGCGTGCGATCTCGCAAATCCCGCAAAATCCTAAAGGACTCGCGAATCCGCTCTTCATCAGGGTTAAGGGCGCCAATAGTCATAAATCCGCGCAAGCTGAGCTGCTCCATTTGCAACACTTGCTGGGTTAACTCCCAGGCGTCCTCGGGGTTGATTCCCTCTTTGGAGGCTTCGCGCGAACAGTTAACTTCGATAAAGCAGGGGAGAACCCGCCCGGGATAGTTGGCCTCGAGGCGGCGCACCAGACGCTGGGCAGTTTTCAGAGAATCCACCGTTTCGACCAGGTCACAGACCTTGAGGGCGGCAGTAATTTTATTGCCCTGCAGGCGACCGATCATATGAACTTCCGCGCCCAGATCTGCTGCCCGCACCGCCTCATTGGTAGCTTGGGCTTCCTGGACATGGTTATGCCCCAGCACTACCGGCAGTCCGCGTTTTTTCAGCTCCTTAGCGGCCGCAATAATCTGCTCACTGGTGCGGGTTTTCACCGCCAGCTCTAAAGTAACTTCGCTGCGCTCCCGTCCCGCCTGTTCACAGGCTTTAGAGATCCGCTGGTCTACTTGTTCAATCCCGGTTGCGATATCCATAACTCCACTCTACTGGGCGTGGCAAATCGCTGACAGGGTGCTAGCGCCAGCAGCGCCCTAGGTGATATCTCCGTAAGTCACCAGGTATGGTTGTAGCTGCCCACTCTCATCAGTTTCCGCGATATCCAGGGCAAATAACATTCGCCATTCCCATAGCCCGCTGCCGTCATCCACTTCTTGCAGTAACGCCCAAACCTTCCTGCCGTCCAGCAAGTTGCTATCGGCGGGAAGGTAGCGAGAAAGCAGCTCTCGCGCCTGGTCGCCCTCCCTAATTACCGCGTGACTGCTGGCGCGCGCACCCTGATCTAGTGGCAAGTCATCGTAGCGTTCCCAATAGTCATCCAACAGGGCTCCGCGATCCTCATCCGACCAGGCACTCCCATCGGGATGTAAATCTTGACAATCTTGAAGGCGCGGCAGGCTATCGAAGGATACCGCTTCTACGCGCTGCCAGACGACGTTACGGAATTGGCGGCGCAAAGCGAAGGGATTAGCGCTGGGCAGCTGGTTTTCTGCGCTCCCAAAGGCGGGTTCCTCCTGGGCGTCCTCCGCGGGGCTTTCCCGGCGTTTCCCGCTGGCTAGCGCCTCCCATTCGTCTAGCAGCGAGGAATCCACGCCCTTAACCGTGTTGCCCAGCCAGATCAATAACTGGTCGAAGTCATCATTGCGCTTCTCCGGTGGCACGATTTGTCCCAGGGCGCGATAGGCGTCGGTCAGGTAGCGCAGTACCACGCCCTCACTGCGGGCAAGTTCGAAACGAGAAATAAACTGGGTAAAGGTCAGCGCATTTTCTACCAGATAGCGCACCACCGATTTGGGGGAGGGCTCAGAGCCATAAACCCAAGGATTAGAATGCGCGAAAGTCTTAAATGCCCCGGCAATCAGTTCTTTGAGAGGCTGCGGCCAAGTGGTTTCCTCTAGGATTTCCTGACGCTGGTGGTATTCCACGCCCTCGGAACGCAGCTTTTGATAGACCTGGTCACGCTGAGTCTTTTGCTGGGCAATCAGCACCTGGCGGGGGTTCTCCAACACCGACTCCACAATCGAAACTAAATCTAGAGCGTAATCGGGGCTATCGGGATCCAATAGATCTAAAGCTGCCAGAGCGAAAGGCGATAACGGCTGGTTAAGGGCAAAATCTTCCGGCAAGTCATGGGTGAGCACTAGGCGTCCGCGGCTGCCCGCCTTTTCAGCAGGTAAATGTCGAACCACTTCCGCCTGTTTTAATGAGGAATAAACTTGCCCTAAACGGCGCAAATGAGGGTTGGCCTCTTGCGGAGCGTCATGGTTATTGCGCGCCAGCCACAGCAAATGTTCCCCGGAGTTCCGCCCACCGGAAAGGACGTTAAGCGCTAAGGAATGGTCAATCCGGAAATGAGAACGCAGCGCTTCTGGCTGGGCAGCGACCAGGCGTTCAAAAGTAGAACGTCCCCAGGACACCTTCGGTTTTTGGCTATTGGAAGAGGACGTGCCCTTGCGTTTTTGTCCTTTCGCCGCCAATTTCTTGGCCTCAATCACCTCGGGCGGCGCCTGCACCACCACAAACCCCATAGTGTCGAACCCGGCGCGCCCGGCTCTGCCGGCAATCTGATGGAACTCCCGGGCCGTGAGGTGCCGCTGGCGGCGCCCATCGAACTTGACTAGGGAAGTAAACACCACAGTGCGGATAGGGACATTTATCCCCACCCCTAAAGTGTCCGTCCCGCAAATCACCGCTAGCAGTCCCCGCTGCGCGAGTTGTTCCACCAACAGGCGGTAACGAGGCAACATGCCCGCATGATGCACCCCCACCCCTAGGCGTAATAGCCGCGAGAGAGTCTGCCCGAATCCCTTGGTGAAATGGACTCCTTTTAAGTGGGCAGCGATTTTTTCCCGCTTTTCGCGGTCTAGCAGATTAGCAGACGCCAACCCCGCCGCGGTTTTCACCGCGTCATTTTGGGCAAAATGCACTAGGTAGATCGGCCAGCGTCCCGCCTTGACCAGGCTTTCTAGCAGGTACTGGGAGTCGTCCTCGCTATATTCCATTTCCAGAGGAACCGGGCGGGAGGCTCCGTCAACGAGCGTCACTTCCCGCCCGCTGCGCGCCTGTAAGTCCCGGATGAAGAAATCGACGTTCCCCAAGGTCGCCGACATTAACACAAACTGGACTTTCGGCAGTTCCAGCAGCGGGACCTGCCAAGCCCAACCGCGGTCAGGGTCGCCGTAAAAGTGGAACTCATCCATGATGACTACCCCGGCATCTAGCTCAGCGCCATCACGCAGTGACTGGTTAGCCAAGATTTCCGCGGTGCAGCAAATAATCGGGGCTTCCGCATTCAGAGAAATATCGCCGGTAATCATCCCCACATTCCGGGCTCCAAACAGTTCTACTAGGTCAAAAAACTTCTCAGACACTAACGCTTTAATAGGGGCGGTGTAGTAAGAACGCTGATCTTTCGCCAGCGCCGCTAAATGTCCCGCTAAGGCGATCATGGATTTTCCCGAACCAGTAGGAGTCGCGGCAATCACGTGGTGGCCGGCAAAAATCTCGGTAGCGGCTTCCTCTTGATGGGGATATAAGGCTCGACGGGTAGAGGCTGCCCAATTGCTGAACCCCGCCAGGACTTCTAAGGGGTCATCCAGCTTACCCGCGTCCTCTAAATCGTCCAGTAGCTGATTTAGGGGCGCAATACTCATGCGGCTATTGTAACCAGCTTCCGCAGTGTGGACACGTTTGCGTAACCTCATCCTGCCGGATTGTCCTAATAAGGACGCCGAAAAGATTTTTGGGCTGATGAAAGGAAAAGAATAGCGTGGATCAAGCCGCCGCAATCGTTAAACAGATAGCCGATGCCATCGCCCTCTACGGCGAAATCTGGATCCTAATCGGCCTGGGGATTTTCTACACGGTGATTACCCGGGGAGTGCAATTCCGGCTCTTCCGCCATATGTGGCACGTAGTGTTGTCCTCTCGTAAAGATTCCCGCGGAGGAATCTCCTCCTTCCAGGCTTTCACTATTTCCCTGGCGGCGCGCGTGGGAGTAGGCAACGTTTTCGGGGTGGCAGCCGCCCTCATCATCGGCGGGCCGGGCGCGATCTTCTGGATGTGGATAGTAGCGCTAGTGGGGATGGCTACCTCTTTTATGGAATCCACCCTGGCGCAGATTTTTAAAGTTAAGAACGAGGACGGTACTTTCCGAGGGGGCCCGGCCTACTATATGTGGTTGGGGCTGCACAAACGTTGGTTTGGTTCCATCTTTGCGGTGATCGCTATCATTACCTGTGGTTTCGTGATCACTTCCGTGCAGTCCAATGCCATTGCCGGCTCTATTATGGCCACCCTCGGCACTACCGAAGCCCAGCAAGGCACGCATTCGGCGATTATTGCGGTGATTCTGTTCGTGTTTGCGGCTCCGATTATTTTAGGAGGAATTCGTTCGGTAGCGCGGGTAACCGAATGGATGGCTCCCATTATGGCCGTGGTTTACGTGATTATTGCGGCGATTATCCTGGTGATGAATATTGGGCAGATTCCCGCGATCCTAGCTTTGATCGTAAAAAGTGCTTTCACCGGTGGGGCGCTTGGGGGAGGCGTCGGGGGAGGAATCTTCGCTGCCTTGATTAACGGGGTACAGCGCGGTCTATTCTCTAACGAGGCCGGGCAAGGAACCGCCCCCAACGCGGCCGCAACCGCTACGGTTTCCCATCCGGTGCGCCAAGGCCTCATCCAATCGTTAGGGGTTTTCGTAGACACGATTATCGTGTGTTCTGCCACCGCCATTATCATTTTGAGTGCTCCTAAAGCGGTGCTTACCGGTACCGATCCTTCCCAGGCGGCCTCGTTGACTACGGTGGCGGTAGCCTCCCAGCTGGGGGATTGGTCAACCTATTTAATGTTGCTGATTATTTCGGTACTGGCGTTTTCTTCAATTATTGCCGCCTATGTCTATTCCGATGTGAATATGTCGTTTGTGACTACTAAACCCTGGGCATCTTGGCTGGTACGAATGGTTTCTGTGGCGTCGGTGGTGCTAGGAGCAGTGGTATCCCTGCCGCTAGTGTGGAACGCGGTCGATATCGCCATGGCGGTTATGACCATCACCAATCTGATAGCGATTACCCTGCTGTGGAAGTGGGCAGTGGGCGCCTTAAAGGATTATTCGGCATCGCTTCGGCGCGATAAAGAGGCGGTACCGGTGTTCGTAGCTAATAACAATCCCTATCTGCCGGCAAAGTTACCCACCGATGTGTGGAGCGGCGAGCCGGGCAAAGCCCTGTCTACTGAGGGCTAGGCGCCCTCGCTCGTTATAAGAAACAAAGAGCCAAGGTTTCACAGGTTTTTATGTATTTGAAAGCCTAAGGCAAAATAGGGACTATGGAACAGATCCCCGCGACAGTTGATTCTCAGTTCACGCGCAGTGACTATCTAAAAGCTTGGGCAGTTCATGTCTTTACCGCCTCTGGGGTGATCTGGGCTGGTTGTGCGGTACTTGCCTTAATGCGCCACGACTACCTGCAGATGTGGGGATGGCTGGCGATTAGCTTGATTGTTGATGGCTTGGACGGCACTCTGGCGCGACGCTACCGGGTGAAGGAGGTAATTCCCTGGTTTGATGGTTCCGCTCTCGATTTGATCGTAGACTATTTGACCTGGACGTTTATCCCCGCGATTTTCATGTCCCAAACCTTAGTGTTCGCTCCGGGAATCCCCGGTAAGGGAATGGATCTAGTGGTGACCGAATTGCTGATGGTAGCGGTTTGTGCCTCCTCTATGTTCTGTTACTGCAATAAGAAAGCCAAAAGCTCCGATAACTATTTCGTGGGATTTCCGGCAGCCTGGAATATCGTAATCCTCTATCTCTATCTGGTGGCACTGCCCTGGTGGTTCAACCTGACCATCGTGCTGCTCTTTATTGTGCTAACGCTATCTCCGCTTACTTTCTGCCATCCTTTCCGGGTAGAAAAACTGCGGTGGCTAAATATTTTGTCAGTGGTGATTTGGCTAGCCTGCATTATTTGGCTCACTATTTATTTCCCCGAACGTAACCCCTTGGTGTGGTGGGCATGGTGGATTAGCGGCGTTTACTTTATTGGCAACGGTGTGATCCGTACTTTTGTAGGTCCGCAAGCCCCACGCAAGCAGACGCAACTAAAGCATAAAAATGTCAGTTAGTGCCGGTTTCTTGTGGTTTTTGCAAAAAATTCACCAGGTAACGTTCGCGTAGATATTTCGAGCCTTCTACAAAGAACCCCGAAATAATAAACAAAATAACGATTACTATCACGTAGGTGGGGTAGTCTTTGCCGGTCATAGCGAAATATACGTAGGGAGCCGCGAAAGTAATCGCGGTAGTAAACGTACCTATGATGCGCACCAATTGGCGCTTGGCGGTAAACATGGCCAGTACTCCCCAGGTGTAGGGGATAGCGGTAACAATATCCATGGTCCATAGCACCAGCAGAGATCCATGAAACTCTTTTACCAGACTCACCGGTAAAACTCGCAGGCTGGAATAGGTAATTACCACCAGGTAGGCCAACACTTTGGGGTCAGTTAACCATTTTACTAGCGGTGAACGCCGAGTCTGGATAATCCCGCAGGCATTCAGGCCGCTGGCGATCTTAGGAGGAAGATGGGTAGCGTCAATTCCTAAGAATGCGCGACGTATTCGCTGACGGCTGTGGACACTCAAATCTTCCCAACGCTCAATAAGGGCTTCCACCAGGTCGTCAGGATCGAGCAGCCAGGGGATTTTGGTATCTTCTTCCTGCTCGCAGGCAAGAATCGCTCCCACTAGTCGCTGGGGATAATCCCTGCCCTCAGGATATTGCGCGGTATCTAAGATTCTTCCTGTACCTAGCATCCGCGAGAAACGTTCGGCTTCTTCTCGGGTGCCCCCTCCCAGCCACACCTTTAGCGGCCGCTGTAAATCCGCACGTAGTTGCCCTAAGAATCGCTCGCCCTCTTTAGAGGCCAGGAAATGGTCAAGGCGTTGTTCTGGAAGGGAAAAAAGCCAAGAAATATCGCGGGTACACCCGCGCCCCAGTTCAGAAACGCGATGAAGGCCGGCACTACGACAAATAACTACCGGATCCAGGGCATATTTGGATACCACAGCGAGATCGGTGAGCTTTTGCCCATTTTTGAAGGAAGGATCGACCATCGCCATGGTTTCAAGTCTATGAGAATTTTAGGAATTCCGGTCTTTTCGCGACAAGAAAGAAAAAAATGGTCATACTAGAGACATGAAGGTTTTAGTGACTATCGCCTCCAAGCATGGAGCGACTGAAGAAGTTGGAAAAGTTATTGTAGAGGAACTGGAGAATGCCGGTCTGGAAGTGGACCTGGAAAAACCAGAAGAGGTCTACAGCCTAGATGGATACGGGGCAGTCATTATTGGCTCAGCGGTTTATCTAACCAAATGGATGGATACTGCCAATGATTTTTGTCGCCGCTTTGCTTCCGAACTGCGCCGCACTCCGCTGTGGGCATTCTCAGTGGGGCTGTCGGGGGTTCCCGAAGACAAGGTGCAAGATCCTTCGCGGGTAGGACCGGTGCTGTTGAATATTGATCCGCAAGAATATGTGACTTTCCCGGGCAGATTGGATCCAGAGGAGCTATCTTTGCGGGAGCGCACGGTGGCTCGCCTAGGGGGTGCAGTGGAGGGCGACTTCCGCGATGACCAGTTAGTTCGTGACTGGGCAAAGAAAGTCATTAAAGAAATCAAGGCATAAATCTTTCTTTCATTACTGTCCGCAGGTTGGCTCCTGGCGAGGGATCCCTCGCCAGGAGCC
>OBWS01000108.1_pt1 | contig 56197 bp, 51 predicted proteins | sample 1495291 | NCBI WGS metagenome assembly OBWS01 (sample SAMEA2580090, study PRJEB22360) | human gut metagenome | biome: human gut; feature: human-associated habitat; material: faeces | place: Denmark | collected 2008/2010 | reverse complement strand
TGGCGGGGGATCACTGCTGCTTTACATAAGAGTACGATAAAACACCGGCCTTTTTTGCTTCTTTTGGACTTGCCAATCACGGGGAAAAGGGGGTCAGGCGACGCCGACCGTAATCAAAAGATTGGCAAAGGTACGCTTTTCGCCGGTGGAGATTGCAAGGCAAACGCAGGGCTGCTCACATGCGTCATAAAAACCGAAGCGGTCGATGCCATCCAGCTTCATGCCGCCGAGAAGAGTGCGAAATTCAGCGAAGATTTCCGGTTCTTCGCCGTCGGGAAGCATGACCTCGGCTTTTTCAACAGTGACGCAATTCAAAAGCGCCCTTAACACATCGGTGACGGTTGGAATTCCTTCCGTCAGCCCCAAATATACTTTGGCGGCGCCCCCGCTCTTTGCGCAGAGCGGGTAATTTCCGTCGGCGATCAAAATTTTATCCCCGTGCCCGCACAGGGAAAGCGCGCTCATGATTCCGGGATGAATGCATCCGGATTTCAGCATGCTCAGTCCCTCCTTTTATTTTTCGCCGTCCCGAAGCTGCCCCAGGGTTCCGCCAGGGTGCCACCGAACATATTCCTGCGGAGTGAGACCGCGTATGGTCTGTAAGTAGACGCTCAGTGCCTGCAATACATACATTTCCGCAAGAATCGAGGCACGGGGCGCGCGGTTCAGCGGCCCGCCCTCCTGTGTGACATTGGCCAGCAGGGTTGCCCCGGCGTTCTTTGCCAGCCAGGATTCGGGGTTGCCGGTAACAGCAATGACACGGCAGTCGTTGTTTTTGATGGCGGTTACGGTAGCTTTCAGCTCCGCGGTTTCTCCACTGTTGGAAATGCAGATGACGACATCCCCGGCGACAAGCTGGCCGCAGGAGCCGTGCACCGCCTCGGTTCCATGCAGAAAATAGGTTGGGGTGCCGGTGGAGGAGAGCAGGGAGGCCATGTAAGCGGCCACATGAGAGGGCTTGCCGATGCCCGTAATATGAACGCGGCCCCCGTTTTTTTGCGCCTGAAGAATCAGCTCGGCAGCCGGTTCCAGGCTTTCCGGCGTGATGGAGGGGATAAAGTGGCCGATCTCCTCGGCAGAGGCTTGCTGAAATTGACGCAGGGCCTGGCGAGTTCCTTCCGATATCATAAATATGTCTCCCTTCTATTTCAGACCATCCAGAGCCGAGAGGCGGAAGGTCAGATCGTTTTCCTGCTGCAGGAGCGCAACGACTTCCGGAAGCTTTGGCAGGGACGGCTGTGCGCCCATGCGCGAAACCGTGAGCGTTGCGGTGTAGTTGGCAAAATGGAGCGCGTCCTTATGGCTGAGCCCCGCGCAAACCGAAGCGGTAAACGCGCCGACAAAGGAGTCTCCGGCCGCGGTGGGGTCTTTTACCTCAACCACGTCGATGCACGGCTCATAGAGGAATTCTTCCCGATTTGCCACAGCGGCGCCCGCGTTCCCGAGTGTGATCACAACGTTTTTGACGCCCTTTGCCAGCAAAATATCTGCGGCCTTATGAACGTCGTCCATGTTCACCCGCTTCCCGTCTTTCCGAATGGGGATGCCGGTCAGATCGGCCGCCTCATGCTCGTTGGGCGAAATATAGGTCAAATGCGAGAGCAGTTCATCGGAGAGCGGGGCGGAGGGCGCGGAGTTCAGCATAACCGGAACGTTTTTTTCATAAGCGTACGCGGCCACCAGCTCGTTGATCTGCATGGGGATTTCCAGCTGGAGCATCACCATATCGTGTTCGGCGACGGAATCTTTCAGGAACGCGACGTCCTCCGGGCGGATCGCCATGTTGGCGCCGGAGACCACAATGATGCGGTTGCGTGTGGTTCCGTTCCGAACCTCAAGCTGCACGTTGCCGATGGCGGAGTATGTCGTGCCGTCCACAGAAACGAACTCCGTGTTGACGCCCGCCTCCCGGCAGGAGGCAATCAGTCTGCGCCCGAAATCGTCATCCCCGACTCTCCCGGCCATTGTTACCTGCGCGCCGAGGAGCGCCGCCTGAACCGCCTGATTTGCTCCTTTTCCGCCGGGCGCCGTCTGGTAATCCAGCCCCAGCACCGTTTCCCCCGCGTTGGGGAACTGCCCCGTCTTTACGATCAGGTCCATCACAAAACTGCCAACGACAAGTATTTTCGGTTTTCGTGACATATGGATCTCTTCTTTCTCAGGATTTTCCTTCGGGTATTCTAATCTTTATCACCGCCTTCTTGATTTGCTCCGGGGCGTCCGCGCACACAAGGGGCATGTGGGCGTCCTGCGGGAAGCAGACGACGAAGTTCCCCGGTGCCATCGGCACAAAGAACCCCTGCCCGTTGTCCCGGTAAAACGCGATGTCTCGGCCTGAATCATACGGCTCCTCCACAGTGAGCGATTCGTTGCTTTGGATCCCGATCTGCTCGCTGCCGGAGAGGAGGGATTGAATGTCGATGTAGCGCCGGTGCGATTCCCAGCGGCCTTCCGCACGGCTGCGGGTGCGAGGAGATTGAATCAGCACAAAGACCGCATCGCCGTCAATCGGGTATTTCCCCGGTTCCAGAGCGGCCAGGTCTGTTCTTTCCAGGTAACGCAGCGCAAGATCAAACAGGGGAGACTGCCCGCGGTAAGAAAGCAGGCTGCCGCAGTGGTCGTAAATCATACTCCCGCCTCCTTTCCTTGCTCCTCCAGCTCAAAATGCCAGAGGGAGATGTCCTTTCGGCAGTTGGTGTAGGTGACGAACAGAGAATTGCCGCTGCAATTGACAGAAGGGTACGAATATTCTCCCTCCGCTTCCTCCAGCGTGAAAACGTCCTCCCAGGTTTGCCCGTTATCCTTTGAAAGGGCCAGCCGCAGGGGGAAGCGCGGGCCCCAGTTTTCGCCCACCGGGTTGTAAACCAGAAACAGGCGTCCGTCTGCCGTTCGGGCAAGGTCGATGCCGCTGTTGTTGTTCGGCAGGCTTGTGGCATAGCCCTCACACCAGGTTTCGCCGCTGTCCTGTGAATCGCTGCGGGCGATAAAGCCCTCCGACGTGCGCAGGAGCATATGCACCCTACCGGGTTCGGATTCCCACAGGGTGGGCTGAATGGCGCCCCGGCCGGTAAAGGACTGCTCCGAAACCGGAATCTCCCGGTAGGCTTCACTTTTTGTCCCCGCTTCGGCAAGGGGAATGAAAACCTCGCCGCTTTTGCGCCACGTTTTCCCCTCGTCATCCGAGCGGTCCGCAAAGCTGCGCCACTGCCCGTTTTCCAGCGATGCCGGAGCCAGCCAGCGCCCGCTCGAAAGGACGATCAGCTTATTGCGCACGGGGCCGCGGCCGCCGGCGTCGCCGGAGACAAGCTCCCGCGCGGGCGACCATGTGCGGCAGCCGTCCTGAGATATGGAAACCCAGGTCTGCCAGGAGGAAATCTCTCTTCCAATCTTGAAGAATAACCAGACGGAACCGCTCTTCTGCACAAAGAGGACCGGGTTCCAGTGAGGCAGACCGTTCTGCTGAAGAATCTGCGGCTTTTGCCACCTGCCGCCGCTGCGCCTCGCGCCCCAAATGGCGACGTCGTCCGCGCCCTCGCGGCTGCCGGCGAACCAAGCGCAGAAGAAGTCGCCGTTTGGAAGAATGGCCAGAGAGGAAGCGTGGCAGGATGCAAACGGGGGCTGCTGCCCCAGAATGCTTTCTTTTTCAATCTGCCGGAACTGTCTGGCGGTGTCTGTTCTCATTTTGTGTCACCCCTTAATCCCCGACGTTGCAATTCCCTCCACAAAATACCGCTGCAGCAGCAGGAAGACGACCATGGTTGGAATAATGGCCATACAGCAGGCCGCCAGTGCGGTGCCGTACTGGAACTGCGCGTTGGAGTTCACCGAACCCATGAACTGGGCAATCCCGACCGGTAGCGTCAGCATTTTGTCGGAGCGGATGGCGATCATCGGCCACAAGAAGCTGTTCCAGTTTGCGATAAAGGTCAAAATCGTAACGGTAGAAAGCGCCGGCTTGGAGAGCGGCAGCATGATCTTGAGAAAAATCGTGAATTCGCCGCAGCCGTCGATGCGGGCGGCTTCCTCCAGCTCGCGCGGCAAACCCTTGAAAAAGCTGGTCAGTATGAAAATACTGGTCACGTTCGCCGCGGAAGGGAAGATAATGGAGGCATAGGTGTTGAGCAGGCCGATCTTGGCGCACATCAAATACAGCGGGATCATGTATGCCTGAATGGGGATCAGCAGCATGGTGACGATTGTGCCGTAAATCAGCTTGCGCCCGCGAAATTCAAAGCGCCCGAGCGCGTAAGCCGCGAGAGACGACAGAAAAAGAATCATCAGTGTGCCGCAAACGGCAGTAATCAGGCTGTTGGCCCCCCAGGAAAGGTAGGGGTATTTTTCCAGCACGGTGGTATAGTTGGAAACCGTGAAGGTGTCCGGAATCCATTTGGGCGGGTAACTCAGAATTTCGCTCTCGGGCTTTATCGAGCAGGCCAGCGCCCAGGCGAGTGGAAACAGAAACACAACGCAGATTACAATCAGAAGAATGTATTTCAGACTTTGTCTCATTCCCTTTTCCATTTTTTACACCCCCTCGTCCACTTTCAGAAATTTGTTCTGAATAAAGATCATGATGACAAGGATGATGAGTACGGCAACTTCGATTGCGGAGCCGTAGCCCATCTCGTAGTTTTGAAACGCAGAGGTATACAGGTACTGCACCATCGTTAGGGTAGAGGTGCCGGGCCCGCCGTTTGTCATCACGTAAATCTGGTCGAACAGCTGCACGGTGTTCACCATTGTGAGGGTGACGACCATGGAGGTGGTCGGTTTGAGGAGCGGCAGGGTGATTTTCATAAAGGTTTGAAAACGCGTGGCCCCGTCAATTAAAGACGCCTCGTACAGCTCCTTGGGGATTCCCTGAAGACCCGCAAGAAACAGAATGGTGTTATATCCCAAAAAGGACCAGATGATGACAATGGCGACGGAAATAAGGGCCACATGCTCATTCGTCAGCCAGTGTATCGCAGATCCTCCCATTTTCTTTATGTAAAAGTTCAATATGCCGAAATTGTTGTCGTACATCCAGTTCCAGATAATGCCGACGACCGCCGGAATCAGAACATAGGGGATGATTGCGACAACTCGGCCGACGTTTCTTCCCCGTATTTTTTGATTGAAAGGGCAGCGAGCAGAAGGCTGAGGAGAATCAGGGGAGGCAGTGTCAGAACGAAAAAGATGAGCGTGTTGAGGATGGAGGTGTGAAAATTACTGTCGGTCAGCATGCGCTTGAAGTTGTTGATTCCAATAAAGGACAGCGATCCGGCAAGATCCCATTTGAAAAAGCTGATGGCAATTCCCGCAATGCTTGGCCCAAGGCGGAACACGAGGAACACCGCAAGATACGGCAGCAAAAACAGCGCTGCGATTTTCCCCTGCGAGGCTCTCAGCGGCTTTGTTCCTTTGGTGCTGGTCAGGTTCCGGGCAGCTGTGCCCGAACTCATTTGTCTGTTGGACATACGCTTATCACTCCTTAGATGAGGAACAACATTCTAATAAAAGGGCGGGCAGCCTTGTGGGAGGTTGCCCGCCGAAAGAAATCAGGTTAGCCTGCCAGAACTTTATTGATGTCGCTCTCAAGCTGCTTTGTAATTTCTGCCGGGTCCTTGCCGTTCAGCATCGCGTTTTGTGCGGCGGTGAGAATCGGGCTCGGAGCCGCGCTGGAGAATATTTTGACGGATTTTTTGTGTGCGGGCAGGAACTTGACATAATCCAGCTCGCTGTTATAGGCGTCAATGCCCTTGATTTTTGTCGCGGCCTGCTGTGCCTTCACATTGGCGGGAATCTGGCCGGAAAGTGCCCATTCGGCGGAGTTGTCGGAGAGCCATTTGATGAAGGTCTGAGCGGCCTTGACCTTGTCGGCGTCCTTGTTATTCGGGATCGCCAGCAGTTCGGCCGCGCCCCACACTGCCTTTTGGCTGAAAATCTGCGGGTAAGCGGCGGTGTCCCAATCGAATTTGGCGGCGCTGTTCACGCCGGAGAGCTGCCAGTTGCCGTCGATTACCATCGCGACGGAGCCGGCCTTGAAGTCGTCAATGGGTGATTTTTCGCCGGCGGGTGTCACCTTGTATTTGTAGACAAGATCCTCCAGGAACTGGAGGGCGGCGGAGGTTTTCCCGCTGTCGAGAGAAAGGGTGGTCATATTGTCCGTAAAGGGGTTGTAGCCCTGCTGGTTCATCAGTGCAAAAGTCTGGTAGAACGCGTGGTGATTCTGCAAAAAGCCGAAGCCGTACTGCTTGATGTTCGCGGCGTCAAAGCCGCTCTCCGTAGCATTTTTTCCGTTGGCGTCCACAGTGAGCTTCTGCGCGGCCGCAATCAGCTCTTCCTTGTTGGTGGGTGCGCTGGCAATGCCCGCCGCTTTGAACAGATCCTTATTGTAATACAAAGCGTGCATGTTCACGTCCAGCGGTATGCCGTACTGCACATCGTTCAGAATGGTGCCGTCCCAGGCGGTTTTAATGTAATCGGCGGCGTTCAGGTTCAGGCCCTTGATGGCGTCGGCGTTCAGAACGCCCATGTCGACAAACTGCCCGAGCTCAAATGTGTGCATGGCGACAACATCCGGAGTGGAGCCGGCCTGGTAGTCCGCAAGAAACTTGGTAAACATCTGCGACCACTGCAAAGAGGTAAAGGTAACCTGCACCTCGCTCTGGCTCTCGTTAAACTTTTGGACCAAAGCGCTCATTTTGTCCAGATCCCCGCCCGTCCAGCCGCCATAGTAATTGATGCTTACCGGGGCGGACGCGCTGCTGGAAGCGGCTCCTGAAGCAGCTCCGGAAGCGGTGCTGGCCGGTTGGCTGCCTCCCGCGCATCCGGAAAACAGAGAAGAAACCATTGCAATGCTTGCCAAAACGGCAATAATTTTTTTCATTTCTTTTCCTCCCAAATATTTTTTACAGTTGCGTTCCCGGGCCTGCTTTTGGTACGGCAACTGCAAATTTACGAAATCCCGAGTTGTACCTCCAGCCTTTTCGTCAGCTGGGCCAGTTGAGAAAGCTCAAGCAGTTCCGTTGCGGTTTGGATGCTCTGCCTGCCTTTTCGCGCGGTTTCTTTCATCGGCACGCCGACCATATTCAAATAACACTTTGCATTTGCGGGGTAATTTTTCAGCTCTATGTAAGAACATGCCGTTAAAATATTTTGTATAAAATCGGTCGTTTCGGGGTCGTCCTGCCAGTGCTTTACCAGCCAGGAATACAGCTTCATCTGAAAATTCGCCATCACGCCGCTGTAGCCCGAGCCGCCGCGCTTCATGCTTTCCACCAGGGTGGCCGTGTTGGCGTTGAACAGGTGAATTCCGCTGCCCTTTAAAATTTCAAGCTTTTCCCCAATCTGTTTCATATCGCAGCAGGTGTCCTTTAAAAAGGCGAAACGGCCGGTGGAAACGCAGTATTTTAAAATGGGGGGCGTCAGCACCCTCTTATAAGGAACCGGGCACTCGTAAAAACCCAGCTTCACGTCTTTTGGCAGTTGCTCCAGCAGGCGTTCGAGGCGTTCAATAAAGACGTCGTCACTTTCGTTTTCCGCCGCAAGCCGGTTGCTGATGAGGATGACGGCGTCCACGTTTGTTTCGGCAATGCGGTTGAGCTCCTCGGCCTGATCCCGTAAATCGTAGGAAACATGGCCCGAGGCGATCACCGGGATTCTGCCGGCGGCTTTTTCCCGGACAAATCGAGTAAGCTTTACCCGCTCTTCCAAAGACAAATAAAAGATTTCGCTGGACTGGCAGGTTGCGAATAATCCGTCCGCCCCGTTTTGAATATACCATTCGATCAGCGCGCCAAGCGCGATGTAATCAATTTCGTTATCGCGGTTAAACGGGGTAATCATCGTCGGCCACGCCCCGTGTGCAAAGTTCGTACTCATATACGGTAGTCCCTCCAAGCTGTTAGGTTAAATTCTGCTTTTCCAAATGTGAAAATACTGCAAGTTCATTATTAATGAACAATGTTCTTTTATTTTGATTTTACTTGAATTTCATATATGTGTCAAGTTGTTTTTAAAATTTTTTATAAAAATATATAAAATACCCAATATGATGGCGAAAAGCTTTGCTGTTCCATAAAACTGAATTATATTATGTGAGGAAGAATTGACTTTTTTGAAAGATGATTTATAATAAATGAATATAATTCTGTTATGTGGAACAACGTTCTCTTCATTTTGGAATACTGCGGATTTTGGAGGAATTACAAAATGCCTAACGAAGAAAATTACCCTGAAGGAGTAAAGGTTCGTTCTCTGTATAAGGCGGTAAAGCTGTTGGATTATTTTAATTCCGCCCATCCGGAACGGGGGATCAGTGAGCTGGCCGAGCTGAGCGGAATGCTCAAGAGCAGTGTTTATAATATTATGAGTACGTTTGAATGCTGCGGAGTGGTGGAAAAGGATCCGAAAACAAGCCAGTACCGTTTGGGTCTGAAGATTTTGGAATGGAGCAACGCGCTGAGCCAGAACGATGTGTTTGGGCGCGTGATCCGCCCGTTTTTGGAAGAGCTGACCGACCGAACCGGCGAGACGGTTTTTTGGGCCACCCCTTACGGGACGAACATCATTTATCTGGAGGCGGCCTTTCCAAAGGGCGCGATGTCAGTGCGGTCGATCAAGGGCGTTGTGGCGCCGATGTACTGCACCAGCCTTGGAAAGGCGATTCTTTCCCGCATGGAGCCCTCTATGGTCGAGCAGGTGATCGCGGCGGGTCTGGAGGGGTTTACGCCGTATACCATCACGGACGCACAGCGTTTCCGCGAGGAGATCGATCACATTCGCGCGGTGGGGTATTCGGTGGATAATATGGAGCATGAATACGGCATCAAATGTGTGGGGGTTCCAATCTGCAACGGGCGCAACCAGGTGATTGGCGGAATCAGTCTTTCGGGCCCTTCCCTGCGCTTCAATGAGCAGCAGATTGTGGAATACGCAAAGCTGCTGAACGGATATGCGAATCAGATTCGCAACCGACTGTAACTCGGAAAGGCCGAGCAGAAAGATTCACAGGAAGCCTTCTCCGCTGCGGTTTTAAAAAACCAGTTGTGCAATAAAAAGCAAAACGGATTTTGAAAGAATCCCCGTTCCCTGTTTTCAGAGGAAAGCCCCAAAAGAGCGCAAGCTTGCGCTCTTTTGGGGCTTTTGGCTGTTGTAACTGATCACGCGCGGTTTCAACGGCAAACGCGGCGATTTATGGGATGAAGCACTGCCTTTGGCTCCTTTCCGCAGGGGCCGGTGCATTGCGGATGCCGCTGGGCCGCGGCGCGAATCCCTTTTGATTTATCTGTACGCGCAAAAGAAAAAAGCGTTCCGAAAATGACAATCGGAACGCTTTTTTTGGCTTTTTGCAGCAATCTTCTGAGACATTATGATATGGTATTAAATGAATGATCCGAACGATCTGCTGCACCTGCTTAAAAAAGCAATCGCAGCAGATTCAATAAAAGCGTTGCAGCAATCTGTTATTTCGATTTTTATCCAATTGCTGCCGGCGAAAATAGTCGAAGCTGTCGCAGTTTATCCTAAACGAAGACCGCATCGATTTGACAAACTACGACAATTTTTATTATATAGTATCTTATTTTGCTTGTCAATCTGACAGGCAGTACAGTCTTTTGACAAAAAGGACAGATGATTTTGAATGAAAATACAGTTCTTTTTCGCCTGTTCTGAAAAGTATCGCCGTCAGCAACAACCGTCATAACGAAAGGAGACATTTGAATATGCCGCGCAAAGGAGAAAATATTTATAAACGCAAGGATGGACGATGGGAGGGGAGGGTACTGAAGCCGGACGGAACATATCGGTACCTGTATGCGAAAACCTACCGGGAAGTCCGCTGTAAGATGAAAGACACGCGGGAGCTGAACAAGCTCGTCCATCCAAAGAGAACAGGCGGGGAAGAAAGCGCCGCGGACTTGTTTGAGGCATGGCTATCCGGAGAGATCACCACCCGTTTAAAGCCCTCAACTTACGAAAATTATTATCACTGCATCAGCAGATATGTCATCCCCTATTTCAGGCTCCCCGGCAACGCGCGCCTTTCGCAGGAGTCCATCAAGCAGCTTGTGGAAAAAATCAATCAGAATACCGTGATTTCCGTATCGTACCGAAGAAAAATTCTTTCCATCCTCAAAACGGCGCTCCGGAAAATATACAGGAACACTCCGAACCACCCCTCCGTCACAGAGCTTATAACCCTCCCAAAGGTCAGGAGCGGCAAAGAAGTGCCGGTGTTCTCCATGAAGGAGCAGCGGGTACTGGAGTATGCCGTGCAGCAATCGGAAGACAAAAGGCTTTTGGGGATTCTGCTCTGCTTTTACTCCGGTATCCGTCTCGGCGAGCTTTGCGCATTACAATGGGAGGATTTTGATTTTGACGCCGGCGCCGTGTCCATTACACGTACGGTGTCGCGCATCCGCAATCGCGAGCCAAACGGAGAAAAGACGGTTCTTTCTGTCGGAACCCCCAAAAGCGAGACCTCGCTGAGAAAAATTCCGCTGCCGGATTTTTTGCTGCGGCTGATCGAAAAAAACTGTCCCCCCGCCCCGGAAGAAGGCTGCTATATGCTCTCGGGGAAGGCGGCTCCCTTCGACCCCCGAATCTACCAAAGGCTGTACAAAAAGGTTTTGGCCGCGGCGGGGGTCAAAGACCGAAAATTCCACACGATCCGCCATACCTTTGCAACCAGGGCTCTGGAGCTGGGCGTCGACATCAAAACCCTCAGCGAAATACTGGGACATTCCAGCGTAAATATTACATTAAACGTATATGCACACTCTTTGATGGAGCAGAAAAAGGTCGCCATCGAAAAGTTTAATGAGATGCATGTGATGTATATGAAGCCGGCATCATTCGCCGTCGATTCTGCCGTCATAGCCTCCCGCGTTTCCGGATAAGCCCTGAAAAACTCCCTGCCGGTCTTCGTTTAGGATAAACTGCGACACTGCAAAGAGGCCGATTGATTCTATTATATCCTCTGCCAAGAGCAAAGATTCAAAAATTTATTCCGGGACATTTCGGGAGAGATCTCTTGGAATACATAACGCAAAACAGCAAGAAAAGAAGATGCTGCCTGCGTGTAAAAAGCAAGCTTCGCTGGAACAGGAGGCAAATGCGGTTTTTCTTTCCGAAGGCATCCCGAATGGGAGCACGTCTCAAGGGCGGGAAAGCGCCGTGGCGGTCCGGAGAAAACACAATACAGGAGGGTTCAGGGTTATGAGGAAATTCAAGGATTTTAGCATTTCACGCAAGCTGCTTACGGGGTTTCTCAGCTTGGTGCTTGGCATGATCATTGTAGGCGGTGTGGGCGCTTTCGGTCTGGTTCAAATGCATAACAGAGATATCTATCTGTATGAAGAGCAGACAGCCCCCATTCAAAATATTTACGAGGCTTCCAGCAACCTTTTGCTGATCCGCACAGAAGTTCGCGGCGGAATGATCTATGCGGGCGACGCGCAGAAGGTAGACGAGTATTATCAGAAATATCTGCAGGAAAAAAAGGACTACGATACTGCGATACAGACGTACCGCAAGACGATGTACCGCCCCGATTCGATTGCGCTGTACGAAGAAACCTCCAGGTTGATTGAAAATACATATATTCCTGCTCTGGAAGAATCCTTTAAAAAGTCAAAAGCGGGGGATAGGGACGGCGCAATGAACGCGATCCTCAACATCTCTGATGAAATGACCACCATATACAATAATTTGGAGACACTGCTGACCAACCGCATGGAGGCGGCCAAGGAGACCAGTGATTCCAACGGCACCACAGCAAACCTGCTGATCGGGGCGCTGATTGCCGCTGTTCTGATCAGTGCGGGAGGCGCTATTTTCTTTGGCAACCGGATTTCCCACATCATCAGCAAGCCCATCGGGCGCGTGACGGAAGCCGCCGGACAGATCGCGCTCGGCCGGGTGGATGTTGACCTGAGCGATGTGGATTCCAAGGATGAAATCGGCGCTCTGGCGGCGGAATTTACCAGGATGCTGGAGGGGCTTCGCAGGCAGGTGCAGGTTGCGGAGCGGATCAGCAACGGCGATTTTACCCAGCAGGTTCCCCTGCGCTCGGACGTAGACGCGATGGGGCTTTCTCTGCAGAAAATTGAGGACGACCTCAGCGCCACCCTGAAAACGATCAGCGTGGCGGCGGAGCAGGTCAACACGGGGTCGGAGCAGGTATCCGCAGGCGCGCAGGCGCTGTCCTCCGGCGCCACAGAGCAGGCGGCCACGGTGGAGGAGCTCAACGCCTCCGCGGTGAGCGTTGCGCAGCAGGCGGAACAGAATGCCGTCAGCGTGAAGAAGGCGATGGACTATGTGGAACAGGCCGGCCGGGGCGTTGCGCAGAGCAATCAGCATATGCAGAATCTGAATACCGCCATGCGTGAAATCGGAACCTCCTCGCAGGAAATCTCCAGAATCAGCAAGCTGGTGGAGGACATTGCGTTCCAGACCAACATCCTTGCGCTCAACGCCGCGGTGGAGGCGGCCCGGGCCGGAAGCGCCGGAAAGGGCTTTGCGGTCGTCGCCGACGAAGTGCGCAATTTGGCCGCCAAATCCGCGGAGGCTGCCAAGCAGACCTCCGAGCTGATCCAAAAATCCGTATTGACGGTATCTGAGGGCGAACGGCTTGCCGATGAAACGCTGAAGTTGTTGGAAACCGTTTCGGAAAAAGCGCAGATGGCGGATCATGCGGTGCGCGAGATCGAGTCCGCCTCCTCGGAGCAGGCGGCGGCCATCGAGCAGATCAATCAGGGCATTTCGCAGGTGTCCGCCGTCATACAGACGAACGCCGCCACCGCCGAAGAGAGCTCCGCTTCCAGCGAAGAGCTGGCCGCCCAGGCGCAGGCGCTTCAGAGCGAGGTTTCCAGATTCAAGCTGGCCGGCGGCAGCGAATGGGCGCCCCCGCGCGAAAAGGAGCTGTCGATATGAAGCTGCAGGAACGATTGGATTCGCGGCATCAGCAGGAGGAGGAGATCAAAAAACGGTACCTGACCTTCCGGATCGAGCATCAGCTGTTCGGCATGCCCATTGCGCAGGTGGTTCAGATCGTGGGAATACAGGAGATTACCGAGCTGCCGGACCAGCCGGACTACGCCAAAGGGGTCATCAGCCTGCGCGGGCAGATCATTCCCGTCGTCGATGTGCGCATTCGGTTCGGGAAACGGGAGGCGGAGTATACGGATCGAACCTGTATCATCATCACCCGCGTGTCCGGCCGCGATGTCGGCCTGATTGCGGACGAGGTGGATGAGGTCACCGACATATTGCCGGAGCGGATTTCCCCGCCGCCCAAAATGACGAAGGAAACCCTAGAGACCTATTTGACTGGGATTGCCCGGCTGGAGGCGGTGGAGGGCCAACAGGATAAAATCGTCCTGCTGGTTCACCCCGGGAGAATCCTCGGCGAGGACGAAGCCGCAGCCTTGGCGCCGGACACGCGGGAATAGAAAAAGCCAGCCGCCGCAGGCGGGCGGCCCGCCTCGTTTTCAGCGGCAGGCCGCCGGTGGGGATCAACCGGCGTCAAAAAGCTTGAGAATACGAAAAACCTGATCGCAGCCCGGAAAAGCTGTGATCAGGTTTTTTCATATGGATGCAGGAGGTCGCTTTGCGGGCTATCTGCGCCGGGCCCGCGTTTCATCCAAAGAGCGAATCGGCGCGGCGGGAATTCTCAAAGCGTTCGCTCGGCCAGCCTTGCGAGCGGGCTCCGTTCTACCTCGCTCAGCGTGACGTGGCCGGTCAGGTTCGAGTCCTTCAGCCGCTCCACCAGATAAACCAGGCCGTTGGAACGAGAATCCACCAGAGAATTGTCGATCTGGTTGTCGGTGGGGTCGCCGATAAAAATAAATTTGGAATTCTGTCCTGCTCGGGTCAGCATCAGCTTTGCGATGTGCGGGGTGGTTTCCTGCGCCTCGTCCACAATCACGATTGCGTCGGACAGAGTTCTTCCCCGCATGTAAGTGAAGGTCTTCATATCGATGACGCCGGTATTTTTAAAATGCTCGATCAAAGAATCCACCGTTATGTTGTCCTCCGTACAGTTCTTTCTGGGCTTGCGGCTTCGTTCGCGGTACATCAGGCTTTCAATGGCGTCATAGAAGCTCCCCATCCACGGGCGGAGCTTTTCCTCTTCATCCCCGGGGAGAAAGCCGATGTCGTCCCCCGCCGGAACAACCGGGCGCACAAACACGATTTTTCGGTAAGCGCGCTGCTCCACCACCTTTTCCAGCGCGACGGCCGTTGCCAGAATGGTTTTTCCCGAGCCCGCGCCGCCCGTTACCGAGACGAACTTTACGCTATCGTCCATCATGAGCTCAAAGGCCATTTTCTGCTCCAAATTGAGGGGAGTCAGCCCCCAGGCCATCCGGTTTTCGTACCGCATGGGTACGAGCTTCTCCCCGTCAAAACGGGCGACCGCCGTGTGATCCGGGTTATCCCTTGCGTGGATCAGCACAAACTGGTTTGGGCAGAGCGAAAGCTTTTTGGGGCACTTTAATCCGGATTCGTACAGCTTGTCGATCTCTTTGGAGGACAAAACCGTGGTCGTATAGCCCTGGTACAGGTCGTCGAGAATCACGCGGTCGGTTTCGTAGTCCTCCGATTTCAGGCCGAGCACCTCCGCTTTCAGGCGCATGCAGATGTCTTTGGACACGAGGACGGTGGTTGTTTCCGGTTCCTTTTTCTGAATGCTGAGCGTGGTGAGAAGGATGCGGTTGTCGTTTTTCTTCAAATCCAGCTCGTCGGCGTATTCCGGCATATTATGATAACCGTTCGGCTCCACCCGAAACAGAATATTTTTTTCATAGGGGATTCCCGCCTGAATGCTCTGCTGCGATCTTCCCTCCACAATTTTGGAAAGCTCCCGCACCGCCTGCCGCGCCTGGCAGCCGCACAGGCCCTCGCGGGATTTCAGGGAATCCAGCTCTTCCAGAACCACCATGGGCAGAATCACGTTGTTCCCCTTAAAATTGCAGATGCATCCCGGGTCGTGCAGTAATACGTTTGTGTCGAGAATATAATTTTTTCTGACTCCATTTTTCTGCTGCATTAACTTACCTCCCAAATGATCATTTTGTGTTGCAAAGCGGATGGGGATTCTGGAGAAAGGCGTTTGGGTTTCGTCCTTGAAAAACTATAAAACGAAGCCGCTTCCAAGCGCACAGGGAACTGTGCGGCGCTGGTATGGCCGGCGGTTTGCCGCCGTTCATCGTCAATGGGCGCCGCGGGGCTTGCAGATTGAAAACCGGTTGGCTTTCAAGTCCATGGACGATATCAAAAACAAAGCGGCACCACATCAGGCTGTGTGGTGCCGCTTTGGCGCGCAGTTGGCCGCGGGAGCGGAGAAATCGACAGAGTTTGGAAGATCCGCACGTTTGCAGGGCGAAAATTGCCCCTCCCGCAGATTCGGGAAAGGGCCTGGCGCCTCTATGCCTTGCCGCGTGTTTGGAACAGGCCGGTTTGTGTGCCTGTTTTCTTTGTTCAGCCGTATGCTCCGGGCCTTCGCCATTCTCATCGCCTCTTACGTTAAGAATACGCTGATTTTGTTCAGAGAAGGTTATTGGCAGATTAGAAATCGCCAAAGGAAAGCTTTCCCAAAGCGGCGGGCGGTATCCGGTCCTCTTTGGGAGCTTCTGTGGAACGGGTCAGCGCGCAATATACGGCGCGAGCATCCGACCGATTTTCCGCTGCATTTCCTCCACCGTGTGTTAACCGGTACCGGGCCTGAACGGCGGCGCGCTGTTCCCGGCAGTCCAGCATTTGCTCCAACGAAACCTCTTGCCCCAAAAGCACAACATCCCTTCTTTCTCTGTATGGTCAGTAGCAGATCACCTGGTCAGCGGCAAGGTACGGCCCGCTGTCTTGGTAACAGAGGTTTTTCATATGGGCGGTTCTGCTTTTTCAATCCATTATGTGGCCGGGCGAGCTTTATGGGGAGTCGTCACCCCATGCTTGTCCGGTTTTCGGCTGTGTTTTGTCTATCATATGCGGGAAATTTCCTGTTGCTACTGCCCGGAGTTGAAATTGTGTGGAGAACCCAATATAATAAAGTCAAAGATTGGGAGCGCGGCACAGAGCACGGCAGGCCGCCTCCGGCATATGGAGGGGGATGCGCTTGAAGACTTTGCTCAAATCCGCGGGAATCAAGGCGGTAAAGGCGGCGGCCGGGGCCTGCGCCGCCATTGCTCTGGCCCTTGCGCTGGGGCTGCAATACCCCACGGCGGCAGGCATCATCACGCTGCTCAGCCTGCAGGAAACGAAGCGGGAAACGCTGATCACCGCGGGGCGGCGCATCCCGATTTTTCTGGCGGCGACGGCCATCGCGTTTTTCAGCTTTCAGTTGCTGGGCTATACGGTTGCGGCCCTCGGGGTCTATCTGCTGGTGTTCGTCACGCTGTGCCATACCGTTTCCGCCGCTGCGGATATCGCCATGTGCTCGGTGCTGGTCACCCATTATTGGGTAGAGCGCTCCACGGCGCCGGGGCTGATCGTCAACGAGCTTCTGCTCCTTGTAATCGGCGCGGGCATCGGCATTTTGCTCAATCTGTTTTTGCCGGTCGGGCTCCACGCCATCCGCAAAGCGCAGGGGGAGATCGATTCTGCCATCTGCCGGGCGCTGGATCAGATCGCGGATTCGATTCAGGGCCACACGGTTACTCATCTTCCCCAATTTTTGGAGCTGGAGCGTCTGCTGGAGCAGGCGCGTGCGCAGGCAAACCGGGCTGCCGACAACGCGCTGACGCTGGACCTGAATTATTACCGGGAATACATCGACATGCGCATGAACCAGTTTCTGGTTCTTCAGCGCATTCAGATCGGCCTTCTCCGGCTTGGCGGAGCGCCGTCTCAGGCGGAGCCGATCGCCGTGTTCCTGCACAGGATTTCTTCCACCTTTGGGGAATCGAACAATGCGGCGGCGCTGCTCGACGACGCGAACAGAATCCGTGCGGAATTCCGCGCCAGCGAGCTGCCCCGCACCCGCGAGGAATTTGAAGACCGCGCCGCCCTGCTGCACATTTTTAACGAGCTGGAGCATTTTTTGCTGCTGAAAAGCACCTTTGCCCAGTCGCTGACCCCGGAGCAGAGGGCGCGCTACTGGAACGAATAGCCGTCGCTTGCCGTTGGGCGGTAGCCTGAATCGAGAGAAAAATAAATTTCAGATAGGAGCAATTGCCATGAAAAAGAAGTTTGCATTTGTTTTGATGGGGGAACATTATGCGCCGGAACAGCACCAGGCCCGCTTTGAAACGGAAAAGCAGATTACCGGTATTTTTACGGTGAAGAGCTACGAGCAGGCATGCCGAAAGCTGACGGAGCTGGAGCAGGAGGGCTTTGGGGCCGTGGAGCTCTGCGGCGCGTTCGGCGAGGAAAAGGCCAAAGAGCTGATTGCGCTGACGCACGGGAAAATTGCGATCGGCTTTGTAACGCATCTGCCCGAACAGGACGAACTGTTTGCCCGCTTTTTTGCAAAGGGCTGATCCTTTTTTGAAATAGGGAAACCAAAGCGATCTCCCCGGCCACAGGCTGGGGAGATCGCTTTGGTTTCCTCCATTTTCATGTGTTCAGGGCGGCAGCACCACCGCGTAGCCGGAAAGTACCAGCTCCTGCTTTTGGCTGCGAATCTGTACCCGCAGGCGTACCTGCCCGTTTTCCGGGTAAATCTGAACCACCCGGCAGGAGGCGGTGATGGTGTCACCGCAAAACACCGGGCGCACAAAACGCAGCTCCTGACTGACGTAAACGGAGCCTGGCCCGGGGAGCTGTGTGCCGATCAATGCGGAGACCATCCCGGCCAGCAGCATGCCGTGAACAATGGGCGCGCCGAAACGGCTTTCTCCCGATTCCAGGGTGTGCAGGGGATTCTGATCGCCCGTCAGCCGCATGTAGTCCTCCAGATCCCGCGGCGAAAAGCTTCTGGTGCGCTCTGCACAATCTCCAACGGATAAAGATGTCATCGTCTTGCTTCCTTTCCGGTTGATGCCTATAGGAACGCTGCTTTCTGAAAGCGGCCGATTTTCCTTCGCCAAAGAGGGGAGAACCCTCCCCTTGAGAGAAGGAGGTGTTCCGTTCGTAAATCCTATGAAAAATGGATGGCGCGGCTCATGGCGCGGATCAAATCGATTCCGTCCCATACCAGAGAAAACTGCGTGCTGCCGCCGAGCGGTACCACACGGTCAATTCCCGCGGGACGGGCGCGGCGCAGAAATTCCCGCAGCTCTGCCGTTTGAATTCCGTAATAACAAAGCGTTTGGCAGCGCTCCCCTAAGATAGGAAGCAGCGCGTCGAGTGTCTGCGCATGGGTTTCCAGAAACAAGCCGTCGCCGGTCCAAAGCTCCAGCAGCTCCGGCGTCAGGTGAGGTGTCAGCACCCGCACAGCGTGGTTGCTTTGTGCGCACAGGCGGATTTGCGGGTTTTGGGCCGCCATAAGGCAGAAACGCTCCCGTTTTTTGACCGCGTGAACCGGCAGAAAATCTGCCCGGCTTTGGCACAGGCGTTCCACCTCTTGCCACAAAAGGCGCTGGGCTGCTTCGACCCGTGCGTATTCCCCCAGCCAGAGCAGAGCGCGGGGAGAGGTGCAGGCCCATTGCCCGGCAAAGTAGGCGTCCGCATAAAAGCGTTCCGAAAGCTGCTCCGGGTCGGGGGCGCTCAGGAACGCCCCTGCGTCGATGACGCACACGGAATAGCGGCTGGCAAAGGAAAGCTCCACCGCGCGCGGAGAAAGCGGCAGCCGCCGGATTTGCCGGATCGCCTCGTCGCCGCCCCACAGAACGCGCACGCCGCAGCGTCCGGACAGCCGCGAAAGAAGCGGGTGATCGTGCTCGCACTGAAAACAGGTGATGTAGGGCAGAAGCTCCCGAAATTCCGAGTGCAGCAGCGCGTCCATTTCGCGGCACAGCAGCCTTGCCTGCGGAAAATCCCGCGAGGAAAGGCGCACCGCGCAGGCACACCCCGCCAGCAGGCCCGCCGCCAGCGAGTACGCAAAGTTCAGCGGAACGTTGCCGGGGCACACATGAAACGCCAGCCCGCGGCCAAAACGCAGGCTTTCCGTATTCCAGTCCTTCGCGAGCCGCCGAAGATGATTGCTCCGGCTCCAGAACGCGAAGGCGGAAAGATCGGGAAAGGAGTGTGCCTCGGGGTTCTGGCGCAGCCGAATGCTCAATGCGTTCAGGAACCGAAGCACCGGTTCCTCAAAAATGGAGAAAGGCGGCATAGCCTGCTCCAGAGAAGACAGCTCCCCCGTGAGCAGTATCAGCTTCTCATCCTGCGTAAACATCGCTGCACCCCCTTGGCTGCGCCTGCCGCAGACGGCCGCTGACCCAAAAGCTTTTCCCCAGTCTGCCGCAGGGGCAGTCGTCCTCCCCCAGAAAAACGCCCTCGTCCTCCGTTAAGACGCTGTGGCCGGGGTAAGAGCGCGGCAGCAGGGAAAGAACCTGCAAAATGCCCGGTTCTCCCGTATCACACAGAGAAAAATCCTCCGCCCTGCGCACGAATACCTCTGAAAGCTCGCTGGCGTGAAACCGCCCGGCCCCGCACTGAAAAAAAACGGAGCCGGCCTGCTCTGCCATGCCGTAGTAATTGTAAATGCGGTGCAGACCGCAGCATCCGTTCAGGGCGCGCCGGAATTCCTCCGGCGGCACGGCCTGATCGAGCAGCTTCTTCCAGCCGCCCCCGTGAATGAGAATTCCGCCAGAGAAATCCAGATGTTCCGGGGATTTGCGCAGCGCCTGACAAAAGTATTTCCACACCATAAAGGTGAAGCCGAACAGAAGAAACGGCCCGCCGTTTGCCTGCTCCAGAAACATGCGGATGGCCGGCAGATCGAGCGTGAAATCCTCCCGCAGGGCAAATACGCGCCGCCGTGCAAAAAGAGAAAAGCCTAGGATTCCGGCGGCCCGTGCGGAAAGCCTGCTGCCGTGCGCGAGGATGGACGGCTGATCGAGAATCAGCATCGGCAGGCGCCCCCCGCCAATGAAATCCGCGGCAATGTGCGCCAGCGCGCGCTGCTGGTCGGCGGCGGTCTCCCGGTCCAGCTCCACATGAACGGTCTGGCTTCCTGTGGTACCGGAGGAGGTAAGGGAGCGGGCGTATTCCTGCTCGGAGGGAACACTGCTCAGCCGCATGGCTTTGAACAGGCCGCTGGGGAGAAAGGGCAGCTCCCGCGTTCTGTGGGCAGCTTCGGGGTCAAATTCCAGCGCGCGCAGAATATTGGCATACGGCTCGCAGTGGACGCTGTGGTAACCGGTCAGCTCCAGTGCTGCGGGGAAGAACAGGGCCTCCTTTGCCGCTTGCGGCAGAGAAAACGGCGGTATTTCCAGCAGCTGCGCAACATCCTTTGTCATAGCAGCTCCTCCAGGCGTGGGTATTGGATTTTCCCGGCCTCGTTTCTGGGGATTTCCGCGACGGGATGTGCGGCAAAGGCCCACGCGGGGAAACGAAGCGTTCCGGCCAGATCAGAAAGCGCGTCCTGCGCGGTGCAGTGCGGGGACTCTGCGACGAACAGATCGATATGATCGTCGCGCCCCAGGCACGCGAAATCCGCGCCGCCGAACCGCTCGCGCAGCAGGCGCTCGCATTCGTCCAGACTCACGCGGCTGCCGAACAGCTTTACCATCCGCTTTTTGCGCCCGGTAACGGTATAGCAACCGTCCGTATCCCGCATGGCGAGGTCCCCGGTAAACAGCATGCCGTCAAAATCATCGCCCCGCGCCAGATCGAGCGGGCCCTGCGCATAGCCGAGGGCCACGTTCGGCCCCTCGTACACCAGCTCGCCCTCCCGGTACGGCTCCGCGATTGTTTCTCCGCTTTCGCCGACCAGGCGAAAGGCCCCGCCGGGTATGGGGATTCCGATGGAACCGCATTTTTCCTCCGCCATTTGGTAAGGAAGGTAGCTCATGCGGGCGGTGGCCTCCGTTTGGCCGTACATCGCGTAAAAACGCAGCCCGCGTTCCCGGGCGAATTCGGCACAGCGCCGGTGCATCCGGTGCGGCAGCTTGCCCCCGGCCTGAGTGAAATACCGCAGACTCGGCAGCTCACGCTCAAAGAATCCGGCGCGCTCCAGCAGGGTGTAGGTCATGGGTACCCCACTGATGCTGGTGGCTTTTTCGCGCTCAAAATAATCCCAAAACTCCTGCTGAATCACACTGTACTCGCTGAGCAGCACGGTCCCGCCTGTCAGCAGGTGGCTGTGCAGAATTGAAAGGCCAAAGGTGTAATGCAGCGGCAAGGTCAGGATCGGGCGCTCAGAGGTGGAGTTGAGCTCCAGATACTGCGCGATTGCCTCGGCGTTGGATAGAAGATTGCGCGCGCTCTGGCGCACCAGCTTGGGGCTGCCCGTTGAGCCGGAGGTGGTCAGCAGCAGCGAGAGCTCAGGGTGCAGCTGCGGGCAGTCGGTACAGTCCGTTTGCAGCAGGGTGTAATCATACAGTGTCTGTACTGGCGTGTATTGGGAAAACGCGCCGGATTTTTTCTGCGGAACCCACAAAAAGCTGGGGCGGTACAGTGTAATCAGGCGGCTTAGAAGCTCCGGGGTCAGCTCGCTGTCCAGCAGCAGGGGCACCGCCTGCGTGGACAAAAAGCCCACATATCCTGCGGTAAAGCCGATGGTACTGCTGGTCAGGCAGAAGATCAAAGTGCGCCGCACCGGCCACTGCGCCACACGGTTTACGGCGGCTGCGAGCTGAGAATAGGTCAGCGCGGCTCCGTTCGGTTCCACCAGCGCGGGATGCTCCGGCGGATGCTGTTCCAATGAAAAAAACATGGTCAGACCTCCACGCCGTATTTCCTCAAAATCTCTTTTCCTTTTTCATAGCTGTTAAACAGGATGACGTCGGTGGAGTTGATGGAAATATTAAAGGTGTCCTCCATCATGGTGATCATCTCGATATGCTGCAGGGAATCCCAGTTGCCGCGCAGATAAATCAGTGCGGGGAGGTCTTCCTCCGCAACGCCGAACAGCTTCATAAATACCTGATTGTATTGTTCCAAATGAGTCATGGTGTCAATTTCCTCCAGAGAGTGGCAGTGGCGCCTGCCGCCTGCTTCGGCGGCCTGCGTATTGGTAGAAAGCGCACCGGAGAGGCCGGAGCCTCTCCGGTGCCTTTGGTGTGGGAGAGTGTATTGTTGAAAGAGGTTATCCTCCGAAACGGCGATGGAATTCTTCCATCAGCTCCTCCCGGAAATCCGGGTGAGCGATTTCGATGAGGGCTTTCGCGCGGTCGCGCAGGGTTTTGCCCTTCAGCTTGGCTACGCCGAATTCCGTTACGATATAGTTCACGTCGTAGCGGGAGGTAGTCACCGCCGCGCCCGCATCGATTTGCACCGCAATTTTGGAAACGCGCGTGCCGTCCTTTTTCACTAAGGATGACGGCATGGCCATAATGCTCTTGCCGCCACGGCTCAGGTTTGCGCCGCGCACGAAATCGACCTGGCCGCCCACGCCGGAAAACTGCCGCGGGCCGATGCTGTCGGAGACGACCTGGCCCATCAGGTCAACCTGAATGCAGGAATTGATGGAAACCAGATTGTCGTTTTTCGCAATGACCGCGGGGTTGTTGACATAATCCACCGGATACATCGCGACGGATGGATTGTTGTTGACATAATCGTACAGGCGGCGGCTTCCCATCAGGAAGGTGACGACGCACTGGCCCTTGTGCAGGGTCTTGCGGCGGTTGGTGATCACGCCGGCTTCCACCAGCTCGACCACGCCGTCCGAGAACATTTCGGAATGAATGCCCAGGTCTTTTTTTTCTTTGAGGAACAGCAGAACCGCGTCCGGAATCGCGCCGATGCCGAGCTGCAAACAGTCTCCGTCTTGAATGAGCGAGGCGCAGTGCTCCCCGATGGCGCGCTCGGTTTCGCCGATTTTTGCCTGCCCCAGCTCGATGATGGGCTCATCCGCCTCTACAATGCAGTCCAGCTCGCTCACGTGGATGAAGCTGTCGCCGAGGGTGCGGGGCATATTGGGGTTGATCTGGGCGATGCGCAGATCCGCGATTTCCGCCGCGGGCTTGGTGTAGTCTACCGAAACGCCGTAGCTGCAGTAGCCATGCTCATCCGGCGGGGAAAGGTGAAGCAGCGCCACGTTGGGATGCAGCTCTTCGCGCAGAAGGTCGGGAATCTGCGAGAAATATACCGGGGTGAAATCCCCGCGCCCTTTCGCGATGGCGTCTCTGGTAGACGCCCCTAAAAACAAACTGTTGTGGCGGAAGTTCTCTGCGTATTCGGGCAGGCAGTATTCGCCTTTGCCCATCGCCACCATGTGAACAATCTCCACATTGCGGTACGCTTTGGCGTTTTTTACCATCGCGTCGATCAGTGCGCCGGGTTCACCGGTGGCGTGCGCCACAACCACGCGGTCGCCGGATTTGATATGAGAAACGGCCTGCTCCGCCGTCATCCGCTTTTGCTGATACAGTTCCTGCCAGGACATGTTACGTCACTCCTTGTTGTTTTTTTGTGCCGGTATGCCGGCTGGTCAGAAACTCCCGCGCCTGCCGTAAAAGGGAATCGCTGACGCCGGTATCGAGCACGACGCGCCGGATCTGCGGGAAACGGCTTTGCACGGCGGAGGCGATCAGCTCCTCGGTGGTCAGGGAAGCGGACGGGCAGTTGGCGCAGGCGCCCAGCAGGCGGACGGTCAGCACGTCGTCGGTCAGGCCGACGATGCTGAGGTTCCCCTGGTGCAGGGCAAGCTGCGGACGAACCTGTTCTTCCAGCAGGCGTTCGATTTCAGTCAGTTGAGTCATAAAAAAACACCTCGGTTGGTTAATTCCGATTTCCCGCCGCCCGGGAGTAGCACAGGCGGCGGGTACGAAACCGGAAAGCACGGGCGAATTAGTCGATATGGGCGATGGCCTTGGCCAGCTTCTTTTTCGCGCCGATATTGCCCTGGCGGGCGATCATGATGCGCTGCGCCTGCGGGGAGCCCGCGCCGTGCATGGATTCGGTGCGGTAGCCGACGGCCGCCGTGCCGAGAGACATGTTTTCGATCAGGCGCAGGACGCGCAGACGGTTCTCGGTGGAAACGGCATTGACGCCGCGCAGGTATTTGTCCACATAGGGGCCTACCACCGGGTCGCGCAGGTCTTTTTCAGACGGAGCGGTCACCATCAGGCCGCCGGCGATATCCTCGGCCAGCCGCACGATTTCATAGGGGAAGCGGGTCACGTTCTGCTTGCATACGTTGGCGAGCAGCAGATCGATCAGGTAGTTGCCGGACGGGGTGGGCTTGCCCTCCGAAGAGCACGCGATGCCGCAGGCAAACAGGGTCTCATTCAGGTGCACCATCTCAATCAGCTTATCTTTCACGGCAGAAGCGCGCTCTACGCCGTTGTATTCGGCGGCCAGCGCGGCCGCGCCGATCAGAACGTCGCCCACGCCGACCTTACAGCCGCCGTAGCTCTGTCTGTGGTAACCGGCAAAGCGCTCTACCAGCATTCCGGCAAACTCGACCTCGCCGTTGAGGAAAATGCGGTCGTTCGGAACAAACACGTTGTCGAATACCACCAGGGCCTCTACGCCGCCGAACTCGCTGTTGCCAACGTCCATCTCGCTGCCTTCCAGCTTGCGGGTGTCGCAGCTCTGGCGGCCGATGATCATGAAAATGCCCTCGGCGTCGGTCGGTACGGCAAACGAAACGGCATAATCCTTGTCGTCCGGTCCCATGGCGATGGTGGGCATGACGATCACTTCGTGGGAGTTGATGATACCGGTCTGGTGTGCTTTTGCGCCGCGCACAATAATGCCGTCGGGGCGGCGCTCCACCACATGCAGGTACATGTCGGCGTCAGGCTGTGCGTGGGGGGCCAGCGAACGGTCGCCCTTGGGGTCGGTCATCGCGCCGTCTACCGTCCAGTCGTTCTCTTCGGTGGCAATCGCAAACTTTTTGAAATTCTCAAAATAATTGGTTTTGTACTGCTGGTCGGTCTCAAAGGTGGTGGAATAGAGCGCGTTGAACGCGTCCATGCCTACACAGCGCTGAAAACAGGAAGCGGTTTTCTGGCCGAGCAGACGCTGCATTTTCACCTTGTTTACCAGATCCTGCGTGCTGTGGTGGATATGACAGAAGCGGTTGATCTTGTTCCCGGTGATCGCAGAGGTAGCGGTCATCAAATCCTCGTACTGGGGGTCCTGCGCCAGATCATAGGTCATGCGGACCGAATTCAGCGACGGGCGCAGAATCGGGTGATCTACCGGGCTCTCAATTTTCTCGCCGAACATGTAAATTTGCAGGTTCAGCTTGCGGATGCTCTCGATATATTGTTCTCCGGTCATAAGTGCCATAATTAATATCCTCCAGATTTTGAATGCATTGATTGATGGAAGAATGGACGAACTCGCTTTTCTTCAAAGCCAGTCCGTCCACCCGGATTTGAGTTATCTGGGCAGTACTTTTTCGCCGCTGCCCAATGCTTCGTCGTACAAGTCTGTTCTGCGGTCGCGCAGTACGACGTTCATGGCATTCCAGTTCAGGCGACGCGCCTGCATGAGGTTTACTTCGGCGGTTAAAATTTCTTCCTGATTGTCACTGGCCAAACCAGCCCGGAACCAGCCGTCCGGGCCAACGATCAGGCTTCGTCCGGGGAACTTGCAGCCGCGCTCGGTACCGATGCGGTCGGCGGCTACAACGAAAATATTGTTGCAGTTGGCGTTTACCATTGCAAGGTGTGTGCCCATTGTACGAAGCTCTGCGGGGGGAATATCTACCCAGTTGGTCGGGCAGCAGACTACGTCGGCACCCTTGAGCGCCAGAATGCGGAAGTTTTCGAAGTACCACATATCAAAGCAGATGAGCATGCCGATGCGTCCGATGGGGGTTTCAAAGACCTGGTAGCCCAGATCGCCCGGCTCAAAAAAGATCTTGTCGTCACACCACAAGTGGAGCTTGCGGTGCTTTCCGATATAACCGTCTGGCCCGACCAGCACGGCCGAATTGTAGCAACGTATGCCATCATCATCCAATTCGGTAATTCCGGCAACAATATAAACGTTGCGTTCTTTGGCGGCCTGAATCCATGCCTGGGTGGTTTCTCCCTCGGGGATTTTTTCCGCCACCTCGTAAACTTCCTTCCGGCTGTTAAACATATACCCGGTATTGCACAACTCCGGCAGGACCATCAGATTAGCGCCCTGATCGGCAGCCTGGTGAATCATCTCGACGGAACGGCGAACATTTTCTTCCTTATGTCCGATGCGGGGCTCCATCTGTATGGCGCATAATGTTACCATGCTCTCACGATCGTCGATTTTGTTCATTTCTACCATTGTTATTATCCTCCTTAAAATAGTTTTAGCCTAATGACGGGAACGCCATCAGTACGTATTTGAAGAGTACACCGACTCCGAATGAACAGAAAGCCATGGAGAAGGTAAAGCCGACCATACCATGCCAGTATGCCGGAATTTTGCGGTTGACCATGTTCGCTATGGGCGGACACAGAAGGGCGCCCAAAATAGCGGAAACAATAATTACAAACAGAGATGGCCCGTAGGACAGCACCATGGCGGGGGCTACGGATACCACCGGAACAAAGGACGGGAAAAAATCTTCATCGCGCCAGTGGGGCCAGTAAACAAAGATCGCGACAGCTCCGGTGATGATCTGGCACAGCAGAAGCGCGGGGAACCAGCCGGTGCCGTAATACGGCTGCATGGGGTTTAGCAGCCAGGTGAGAATACTGCCGAGCAGCAAGCCTGCACCGGCAATTTCGTTGCCGACAAACATGGGCTCAGAGTAATCTGCCAGCATTCTTCTAAGGAAGAAAGTGTTTGGTTTTTCCGCCTTTTCATTGGGGTAAGGGAACTCTTTTGACTCAGGCTCCTGCACAGCGGTCGGCGGGAGCTTCATCCAGGGAAGGATGTGGCATAGCTCAAAGACCAGAATTCCGCCGATCCACATTCCGCTTACGCTGGCGATTACTCCCGGCAACCCTGCGGGCAGACAAACGTATTCGCGCAGAAACATCGTGATGGGAGTGGTGAGAAGAGCGCCTGCCACAGAGCCGGTCAGCAGATTGGTCAGGCTGCCGCCATAGAGCAGAATGACTGCGCCCGCCACGCAGACGTAAGGCACAAAGGTTGGAATCCAGGCGTCGCCCTCTATACGGATTCCGCCAAATAAAATCACGGAAATCCCGAGACTGACGACGGAAGAGGCAAATACCCAAGGCCATTTTCCTGTGCCATAGCAGATGCAGATTCCGGCGAACTTGGAATGCTTTTTATCCAATATGTAGGCGATCACGGAACCAATAAAAACACCAAGTCCACCCAAAAGAGTTTTGTGGAAATGAGGCTCTGTCGCGTCACCGATCATCCAGAAAAACCGGTACAGCGGGTTGTTTTCCGCCTGTTCAAACCAGTAATTGTAGTCGAAAATAGCGGCGACGAGTTTGTCTTGCACAGACATCATAAGGAAGTACAGAAGAAAGCCGAAAGCAAGAACTCCTATGAAAGCGGCAACGGGGCGGACTTCCTTTTTCATATTGCGTTTTACCCTCCTTTTGGAATCGTTTCAAATGTGAGAGCTCTCTGGTAGATTACTAAAGCAATAAGCGTGCCAAGTGGAAAAGCAGGCAGAAAAAATAGAATATTGAGTGAAGTAAATAAATTACGTTGCTTATTTATGATAAAACACATAATAAAATGTGAATCGTTAGCGAAAAATTGCAAATTGTGTGATGCAAAATCGATTTTCTTGTTTCAAATTTGAAACAACATCAAAATAAAAAACACAAAACGCCAGCCATTTGGCAGCATTTTGTGTTTAATGAAAGAAAGGCTTTGTACCACTTTTATATTTACTGTTAATCTTCCTGCCGGTATTTCTTGCGCTTGCGCACATAGGTGGCTGGGTCCATGCGAAGGCTTTGCGCAGCCGCACGAACATTTCTTTTGCTTTCGTAAGCCTTGTCAATGTACTCTTTTTCGATTTTTTCAAGATACGCCTTCAAATCGAAGTCCTCGCTGCTGTCGCCGGGGTCTGGACAGAGCCGCGCGTTTTGCAGCATCAGGTGCGCGCTATCGATTTCGTCCGCGTCGCTGATGATGAAGGAACGCTCCATGACGTTTTTCAGCTCGCGTACATTGCCGGGCCAGTTGTATTCCAAAAGGCTGATAAAGGCGCTTTGCGTAAGAGATTTATTCTGGTTATATTTTTTATTCAGGGTTTCCAACATATTTTGTGCCAGCTTGGGGATATCATCCTGCCGCTCGCGCAGCGGGGGAATATGGACCGGGAACACATTCAGCCGGTAGTACAGGTCCTCCCGCAGTCTGCCGCTTTTGACCATGCTTTCCATGTCGCGGTTGGTGGCGGCCACGACTCGCACATCCACCTTGATCGGCTTTTCCGGGCCCCGAAGAGACGCCTTGATCGGCTTGCCGGTGCCCACGCGTACGATCTCCTGCTCCTGCAGAACGCGCAGCAGCTTTACCTGCAGGCTGGCCGGCAGCTCGCCCACCTCGTCGAGGAAAATGGTGCCCTTGTCGGCAATCTCAAACAGGCCGGCTTTTCCTTCTCTGTTGGCGCCGGTGAAAGCGCCGCGCTCGTAGCCGAACAGCTCGCTTTCGGCCAGAGCCTCCGGTATGGCGCCGCAGTTCACCTTGATGAACGGCCCGTCTCTTCGGGGGCTTTTCTTATGTAGGTAAGAGGCGACCATCTCTTTGCCGACGCCGGTTTCCCCAAGCAGCAGAACCGGCGTGTCCAGCAGGGCAGCCCGCCCTACCATGCGCAGCAGGTTCAGCATTTTTGCGTCGGCCACCACCATGTCGCTGGTCTGCATCAGCTGCTTGCGGATGACCTCGATTTCGCCTTCGTAGCGCTGGGCCTGCTCCTGCTTTTGCGCCAGCTGTTCTTTCAAATTGTACAGCTCCGAAATATCGCGCACGTTGGTAACCACCATGATGATCTCGTTTTGCTCGTCGAAAACGGGAGTGCTGGTGACGATGGCGCGTTTTCCGGTACGGAAGGTCTGATCGATGGTGATGGTGTTTCTGCTCTTGAGGGCCATCACGGAAGCGGAGCGCGAGATAATCCCGTATTTCTCCAGCTCGGTCATGTTTTTACCGATTACATCCTTTTCGTTCAGACCCGAAATCACTTGGTAAGAATGGTTGATCCAGATGGTATTGGCCTGTCCGTCGGTGATGTAAATCCCGTCAAAGGAGCTTTCCAGAATGGCGATCAAGGCATCGGTCGTGTTCATGGCATCCGGGAAGTTTGTCGTTTTGTGCACATGCACAGGATTTCGCTGCATACGTCCTCCTTTGTCAGACAGACGGGATGTTGCTCCGGCGCGGCTGATCGGGCCGGATTTTCCCGCGGTGTGATTCGCCGGCCTTTCATCGGCGGCTTTTCTAAACAATACGCTGTGATGAAAACGAAAATCTCTGTGGCCATTATAACAAAAAATTCTGTAAAATCAAATCCATATTTAGCATGTATGCGCTGAGGAGGACGTCGGGAGCAATTTCTATCATTGTGCTCGGGCTTGGTTCGGCTCCTGTTTTTGCCTCCATTTCTTTCAAAACCGTTAACTTTTGTAAAAGCTTTGTTCATTTACTTTCCCCTGCTTTCGCAGTATAATAAGGATCAATGTACTGCCGGCCCGCAATCCGGCGGCACGGCGGAAAGCGGGGCGCTGCCTGCGCCGCATCCGCAGACCAGCATTGTGAAAGGACAAAGCATATATGGAATATAAAAGATTCAACGATTCGATCCTAGCCAGACTCGATCCCGGCGAGGAGATTCTGGCGTCCGTTCGCGAAATCGCTTTGAAAGAAGAAATCAAGCTGGCGTCTGTCAGCGGTTTGGGCGCCGTGAACAGCTTTACGGTGGGCGTTTTCAAAACAGCCGAAAAGGAATACAAAGCGAACCATTTTAACGGCTGTTATGAGATTGTGTCGCTCACGGGCACGATCAATACCATGAAGGACGAATTTTACTGCCACCTGCACATGAGCGCCGGGGGAGAAGACGGCAGCGTGGTGGGCGGTCATCTGAACCGGGCGGTTGTCAGCGCCACCTGCGAACTGGTCATCCGCGTAATCGACGGCAGGGTGGACAGAAGCTTCAGCGAAAAAGTAGGGCTGAATCTGTTTGATTTTCACGGCTGACATTTGGGCAATTCATGCGGAATCTTCCGGCAGGAACCCACCGGAAGATTTTTCTGCCGTTGGGCTTTCTGTTCCGTTTTTTCTCAACGGACTGAAATCGGGCAGGCCCGTGGCATAATAACCTTACGCCGCCTTTATCCGCTGCCTTTTTAGGCGGCAGAGCGCCTTTCCTCCGCTTTCCGGCCATTCGGCAAAAGGGGGACGGGCATATTGGAAAAAAGAAAGGGGGATTCGCTTGCTGGCTCAGATCATGGAGTTTTTGGGGACCGCGCTGACCGTCATCCTGTTTGCGCTGCGGGTGATGATACCGCTGCTGTCTCTGGTGGTGCTGTGGCGCTGCTTTGTGTCGCTCCGCCGCGGCCGCCGGCGCGAGGATCCGGTCATTCTGCTTGAAGAAATGACGACGCATGTCAAAATTCCGGTGCTGTATTGGGAAAATTCGATGGGCCGCAGCCGCAGCTGCGACATTGTTCTGCCGGACAATACCGCCAGCCGCGACCACGCCGTGCTGATGCGCCGGGAAGCCGGCTGGCTGATTACGGATACGAATTCCAAGTCGGGAACGTTTGTCAACGGAACAAAAGCGGCGCCGACTTTGTCTGTGGTGCCGGGGGACGTGATCGCCATGGGCTCGACCGCCCTGATGCTCAAGCGGGCGAACGAGGGCGACTTTAAAAAGAAGCGCACGCTGTTCCAGTCGAATCGCCGTCTGCCGTCGCCGCTCGGGTTGATGAGCACGGTGTTTTTGATCCAGATTTTTCTCGCGGCGCAGCTCTGCTTTGGGGGGGAGGCGTTTGCCTGGCAGCCACTGATTCCGTTCGGTGCGCTGGCGGCTCTGGAATGGGGGTTATACTACTACTTGATGCGGGTGCGCAACCATGTCAGCTTTGAGCTTGAGACCATCGGCTTTCTGCTCAGCGGAATCGGAATTATGCTGCTCGCCGGTGCAGACGTAAAGCTGGCCTATACGCAGCTGGCCGCGATGGCGGGCGGGATCATTTTGTTTTGCGTGCTGATTTCCTTTATGGGCGATCTGGATCGCGTGACCAAATGGCGACTTGCAATCGGCCTGTTCGCGGTGGCGCTGTTTGCCGTAAACCTGGCGTTCGGCGTCGCGTCCCACGGGGCGAAGAACTGGATCAGCCTTGGGCCGGTCACGGTTCAGCCGTCGGAATTTATCAAAATAGCGTTTGTGTTCGCCGGCGCTTCTACGCTCGACCGCCTGCAGACCGCCAAGAACCTGACGGAATTTCTGGTGTTTTCGGGCATCTGCATCGGCTCGCTGTTTTTGATGAAGGACTTCGGTACGGCTTCCATCTTCTTCATCACGTTCCTGCTCATTTCCTTCATGCGTTCCGGCAGCCTCAGAACGGTGATTCTGGCCTGCTCGGCCGCCGCTCTGGGCGCGTTCATGATCCTGCAGTTCAAGCCCTATATTAAGGACCGCTTCGCCGCGTGGCGGCATGTGTGGGAGTATTCGGACGGCACCGGCTACCAGCAGACCCGCGTGCTTTCTTATGCCGCGAGCGGCGGACTGTTCGGCGCGGGGATGGGAAAGGGCTATTTGAAGAATGTCTTTGCCGGCACCAGCGATTTGATGTTCGGTATGATCTGCGAGGAGCTTGGGACGGTTCTGGCGGTGGTCGTCACGCTTTGCATCGTGATGCTTGCGCTATACACTAAGCTGGAAGCGACCCGCAGCCGTTCCACCTTTTATTCCATCGCGGCCTGCTCGGCGGCGGGCATGCTGCTGTTTCAAGCGGCGCTGAACATTTTCGGCGCGACGGACGTTCTTCCGCTGACCGGCGTCACCTTGCCGTTCCTCAGCGCGGGCGGCTCGAGCATGGTTTCCGTGTGGGGGCTGCTGGCGTTCATTAAGGCGTCGGATGAACGGACGTATGCCGCAAGGAGGAAAAGCACATGAAAACAACCGGAGGCAGAGCCGGCATCCTCTATTTGATGATTCTGGGCTTTTTTGTGGGGCTGGGTGTGTTTTTGTATGGATATGGGAAGGACGGCAGCGCGTGGGCGATGCAGCCGTTCAATAAATATGCGTCGGGCGACAGCCAGCTGACCACCGCCGGAGACGTGCTGGACCGCAGCGGCGTGGTGATGGCCAAAAGCGAAGGCGGCAAGCGGGTGTACAGCAGCGACGAAACGATTCGCCGCGCGATGCTGCATGCCGTGGGGGACACGAATGGCTATATCTCCACCGGGGTTCAGTACCGCTACCGTTCAGAGATTGGCGGATACAATCCCATCACGGGGCTGACCTCGCCCACGGGCAAGCGCCTGGGCAGCGACATTACGCTCACGCTCTCCAGCGAGCTTTCCAAAACCGCGTACAATAAGCTCGACGGCCGCCGCGGCGCGGTGGCGATGTACAACTACAAAACGGGTGAAATGCTGGTGATGGTCAGCACGCCCGATTTTGACCCCTCCAATGTGCCCAAGGATATCGACACGAGTTCCAAATTTGAGGGGGCGTACCTGAACAAGGTGCTTTCCGCAAGCTATACGCCCGGCTCCATCTTCAAAATCGTGACGACCGCCGCCGCAATTGAAACCCTTTCGGATTGGGACACCAAAACCTTTATCTGCAAAGGCAGCACGACGATCAACGGCAACAAGATCACCTGCGACGGCGTTCACGGTAAGGTGAATATCAAGCAGGCGCTGGCAAAATCCTGCAATGTGGCGTTTGCGCAGCTCGCCGTGGAGCTTGGCGAGGAGAAAATGACCGCCGAGGCCAACACCATGGGCTTTAACCGCAGCTTTTCCGTGGATGGAATCGACACCTCGAAAAGCAAGTATGACGTCAAAGGGGCGGAGAAGCAGGCGCTGGCCTGGTCGGGCATCGGCCAGCACACCGACATGACGAACCCTTACCACATGATGCTGCTGATGGGCGCCATTGCAAACGGCGGCACGCCGGTGCAGCCCTATTTCATCAAGCAGATTAAAAACGGCCTGGGAATTGTGCAGCAGCAGGGGAAAACGCAGCCTGGTACCCAGCTTGTCACCCCTTCAACCGCTCAAACGCTCGGGCAGCTCATGCGCTACAATGTGACCAGCGACTACGGCGACAACATGTTCCCCGGCATGAGCGTGTGCGCCAAAACCGGCACGGCAGAGGTTGGCGGCGGCAAGAAGCCGAACGGCTGGATGATCGGTTTTTCGTCCGACCCCGCAACGCCCTACGCCTTCGCCGTTGTGGTGGAAGAGGGCAACTACGGGCGCACCTCCGCCGGGCCGATCGCCAAGGCGATTATGACGCAGGCGAAAAAGCTGGGTCTGTAAAGGAAAAATGCTTTACGGATTTAAAATGTTTTTCCATTGAAAAGGAACCGCAGACCATTGGTCTGCGGTTCCTTTTCAATGGAGGCGTTTTCCGCCATTCAAATGCTTCTCGCCTCTTTTTATGAATACCATGTAGATTCTCGAAGCTTGAAGGGCCGGGCGTTCACATCGCTCCGCGGATAAAAGGAAGAACCGCCAAAACGCCAGCCTGTGCAACGGCGGCCCTTTTGCCGCGCATTCTGAAATATTGTCGAATCAGTTTCAGGGTTCAAGGGGTACTTTTGCGTGCAGGTTCTCCCATATGATTGATTTGACTGGCCAGATACCCGGCCCCAAAGCCATTGTCGATGTTGACCACGCTCACGCCGGAGGCGCAGGAGTTCAGCATGGATAACAGTGCCGCGATTCCCCCGAAGCTTGCCCCGTACCCCACGCTGGTGGGCACGGCGATCACCGGGCAGTCGACCAGCCCGCCAATCACGCTTGCGAGGGCTCCCTCCATGCCCGCCACCGCAATTCCCCCCCGGGCGGTCATCGGGGGCTCCAGGCTGCCAAGCAGCCGGTGCAGCCCGGCCACCCCCACGTCGTAGACCCGCGTCACGGAGTTCCCCAGAGCTTCCGCCGTAAGGGCGGCTTCCTCCGCTACGCCAATGTCGCTTGTGCCGCCGGTGGCCACCACGATGGAGCCGAGTTTTTCTGTTTCTTCGGGGAATGCAACGGCCAGCTTTGCCAGTGGCTCGTAGGTGAGTTCCGCGTCTTTCGCAATCAAATCCGCGGTTTCCTGCGGGACGCGGGTGACGAGGATGTTTCTGTGGCCACGCGCCCGAAGCGCCGCCAGAATCCCGGCAATTTGTTCCGGCGTTTTCGACTGCCCGTAAATCACCTCCGGCACCCCCTGGCGCAGGCCGCGGTGATGGTCCACCTTGGCATAGCCCAAATCCTCGAAGGGCGCGAGCTTGAGCTGAAGCAAAGCGTCCTGTGGCCGAACGGTTCCGTCAGCTACATGATTCAGCAGAGACAGAACGTCTCTTTCCGTATCCATAAAGGGTTCCTCCTCAATTGCCAATAAAAAGGGCATGCCTTAAAAAGGCATACCTTCAGGTACGATGCTTCCATAAGATTCCGCGCATACTGCGAAGGGCGAATTTGACACACGGCGCGGCTTCCTTTTGCGTCGAATACACAGGCCCTTCAAAGCCGGGCAGGGGCCTTTCGGGCCCCGGCGTGAGTTCCTGGTGTTTTAATGATATCAACTGCTCTGCCCCGTGGTCAAGTGGTGATGCGCAGGCAGGGAAGAGGCTGCTGCGCGGGTATCGGGCCGTTTTCAAGTGAACGGATGGCCTTGCCCGGCGAATGGACGCCCAAACTTACTGTCTCCTTCCTGTTTCACATCAGCAGGGTGAACCTCACGGCTTAATATAGGCGTAGCCCTCCCGCTGCCGCAGAGCCAGCTCCAGAACACCCGCGGGCACCACTTCGGCAAACGGCACAAGCTCCTGCGGGCGGATGCCGAAGCTGTTCAGGGAAAGATTACATGCCGCAAAATGAACCCCTCGCTCCGCCAGCTCCTGCATCGCCGGCAGAGCGGAGCCCGCGGATTGGGGAACCAACTCGCGCACCGCCTCCGCGTTGGCTACGATTCTGATATCAGACCCCGGTGTGTCCGCCACTTGCACCAGGTGGGAGGCGTTTTTGAGCATCAGCTCCCATTTGGCGGATTCATCAATGTGAAAAACTACGTTGACATTCATTGGATTTCCCCCTTCCACAAAACAGAAATGCCGTTCGCCGAGGGGTGGCACCGCTTTCGCCCGGTATAGAATATAGCCAAAAGGCAGACGCACCGATTGATACATCTGCCTTTCCTCCGCCGGGTTACGGGCCGCCGTTACGCCTTTGCGCGCTGCTCCTTGTAGTAGCGGCCAAACGCGTCCGCGCCGATAATCGCGTCGCATACCATCTGCGGGGTGACGGCAAACGGCATGTTGCCCATGGTGTCGTTCGGCGCGCAGGCCAGCTCGGCCACCTGCATCAGCTGATCGCGGTCGACCTTCTGAATCCCAAGGTCAGACAGCGTGGTCGGCAGGCCGATATCCAGGCAGAAGCCGTAAACCTCGTCCAGCTCCGCTTTGCTCGCGTTTTCCAGCACCAGCTGAGAAAGCGTGCCGATCGCGACTTTCTCGCCGTGGTAGTAATGATGGGTTTCTTCAATCGCGGTAAAGCCGTTGTGAATCGCGTGGGCGGCGGCGATGCCGCAGCTTTCAAACCCGATGCCGGAAAGGTAGGTGTTTGCTTCCACAATGGTTTCCAGCGCCTTGCTGCACGAGCCGGCTTTTACGGAGAGCATGGCCTTCTGACCGTCTGCCAGCAGCGTGTCGTAGCACAGCCGTGCAATCGCCATGGAGGTGACGGTAGATTTTCCGCCTAGGAAGTTCAGGCTGTCGGACTGCTTGCAGGCGCGGGCCTCGAAATAAGTAGCCAAAGCGTCGCCCATGCCGGAGACAAGCAGTCTTGCGGGCGCTTTGCTGATAATATCAATATCGACCAGCACAATGTTGGGGCTTTTCGGCAGGAACAGGTATTCCTCGAACACGCCGTCGTCTGTGTAAATGACAGACAGCGCGCTGCAGGGGGCGTCTGTTGCGGCAATCGTGGGAACAATTACAACCGGGGAATCGGCATAGTGGGCAACCGCCTTGGCCGTGTCGTGAATTTTGCCGCCGCCGATGCCGACGATCACGTCGCTACCAGACGCTTCATAGGCCTTGATCAAACGGTTGATCTCGGTGCGGCTGCATTCTCCGCCGAATACTTCGTAGGTCAGAGGGGTATTATGCTCTTTTGCGCTTTCCGCAATCGGTGCTTCCACGCGCTTTTTTCCGGATGCGCTTACCAGAATAAAAGGCGCCTTACCAACGCGTTCCACGTGCTTGCAAAGCTCCTTTAAAACTCCTCTGCCCTGAATGTAACGTTCCGGGCTGCCGATAATATTTGCCATAAAAAAGCCTCCTTTATTTTGGTTTGCCAGAAAAATATCAATCTGCTTTCCTTTATTTTACTCTCGTCAGTAATGAATGTCAATATGAAAGGAAATAGGCTGAAAAATATGAATAATTGCCAAATAAAGGGTGTGAAATGAAAACATACTTGTCAGGAGATTTCAGCAGGTTTTACGGACGGAAGGTTGGTGGGTGTGTTATAATAACCTCACGCCGCAAGCCAAGGCAAAGCCTTGGGCGGCTGAGAGAGCATTGAAACAGGATGATATGGTTGAAGGAACGACTTTATATGGTTGGGGCGATTTTGTGCCTGTTATCCTGTTATAATAACCTCACGCCGCAAGCCAAGGCAAAGCCTTGGGCGGCTGAGAGAGCATTGAAAGCAGGATCTGCCCTTGTAGGATAAGAGGCTTTTTCAAAGACCGCAAAGCAGACAGGAGGTTTGAGCATGGATGTTGTCACACTGGGGAAAACGGGAATCACTGTGAATAAAAACGGATTCGGGGCTCTGCCGATCCAGCGCATTTCAAAAGAGGAAGCCGTTCATTTGCTCCGAAAGGCGTATGACCACGGGATTCGTTTTTTCGATTCCGCCCGTTTTTATACAGACAGCGAGGAGAAGATCGGCTGCGCGCTCCACGATGTTCGGGAGCAGGTTTTTATTTCGTCCAAGACCATGTGTCAACGGACGCAGGATTTCTGGGATCAGCTGCGGGCCAGCCTGCATGATCTGAATACGGAATATCTGGATTTGTACCAGTTCCACAATCCCGCCTTCTGTCCCAGGCCCGGTGACGGCAGCGGGCTGTACGAAGCGATGCTCGAGGCCAGGGAGAAAGGGCTGATCCGCCACATCGGCATTACGAACCACCGGCTTTCCGTGGCGCACGAGGCGATTGAGTCGGGCCTTTATGAAACGCTGCAATTTCCGTTCAGCTACCTTTCCACAGAAAAGGAGATGGAGCTGGTGCGGCTGTGTCGGGAGCACCGGATGGGCTTTATCGCGATGAAGGGGCTGTCCGGCGGACTGATTACGAATTCCGCCGCAGCCTATGCGTTTCTGGCGCAGTTTGACAACGTGCTGCCGATCTGGGGCGTGCAGAAGGAATCGGAGCTGGACGAATTTCTTTCTTATATTGATACCCCTCCGGTTTTGAATGAAGAACTCTCTGCGGTGATCGAAAAGGACCGCAGGGAGCTGGCCGGGGACTTCTGCCGCGGGTGCGGCTACTGCATGCCGTGCCCACAGGGAATTGAGATTCCAACCTGCGCCAGAATGTCGCTGCTGATTCGCCGCGCGCCGCTTTCGGTTTACCTCAATGAAGAGAACCAGCGGAAGATGGCCTGCATTCACAGCTGCATCCACTGCAACCGCTGTCGCAGCCATTGTCCCTATGAACTGGATACTCCGGCTCTGCTGGAAGAAAACCTGCGGGATTACGAGGATTTTCTGGAGAAGAGAAGGGCTTCCGGCTGCTGATCACCCATCCATCACTTACCGCAAAACAAATTTGCGGTTGCAAATTGCACAGCAACCGCATCACGACAAACAAGAGAATGCGCCTTGATCTGGCAGAACACGGATCAAGGCGCATTTTTGTACTGTTTTTCGGCAGGTGAACTTTGCACCGGCGATTTTTGCCGCGGCGATCGATGCTCTTTTACGGTTGGGGAAGCGGAGCGTGCTACGGCCGCGTTTACCGCGGGGGAATACCGGCACGGGTCATGCGCGGTGCGGTTCCAAAGGGCGATTTCAGGCCTTTATGAGGGCCACTGCGCTTTTCCGCACAGCTTCAAAAAGCGCTGCATGGGAACGGTGAGAAATTTGTTCGTGCGGTAAATGACAGAGAGCGCCCAGGGAAACTCCGGGTTTTTCAGGTGAAGCTGATGTACGCGGTCGCTGTAAACCTTATCGACAAGGGGCTTTGGCAAAATGCTGATGCCCTGATCGTTTGCGACCATTTCCAGCAGCAAATCCCACTGGGAGCTTTCAAAAACAATGTTCGGGGTAAAGCCCGCGGTCTTGCAGCGCTCCAGCACAAGGTCGTGATACATATAATCCGGCGTGACCATGAGAAAACGCTCCGGCTCCAGCTCCCGGAACTCCACACACCGCCTTGCGGCGAGCGGGTGCTGCTTTGAAACCAGCAGCACGGCTTCCGAAGAATAAACGGTTTGGCGGAAGAACTTGCTGTCTGAAAACGGCTCGATCACCACCCCCAGATCAAGCGATCCCTCGTCCACAAGGTCGCGCACCGCTTTGGAGGTGATTTCCGTCATCTTCAAATCGGTTTCCGGATAGGCTTCCCGAAATTGATACAGCAGGGAAGAAAAGTAGATGAGCCCGGCCGTGGGGGGAAGGCCCAGCGTCAGCGTGCTGTTCGCGCAGTGCAGGTGCCGGTACAGCTCCTGCGTCTGCGTGTGGTAATACTCCAGCAGTTTGGTTGCGTACTCGTAAAATACCAGGCCGTCCTCTGTGATCTGCAGGTCTTTTGTGCGGCGATTGATGAATTCTACCTGAAACTCCTTCTCCAATGCACGAATGGCTTTGCTCAAAGTAGATTGGCTGACAAAAAGCTTTTCGGCCGCCTTTGTAAAATGATGCTGCTTTACCACTTCGACATAATAGGCCAGCTGGATCATAGTCATTGGGGAATCTCCTCCTCACTCATCGGTCTCTGCCTCTATTATACCGTAAAAATGTTCAGCTTCAATCCCATTCTTTTTTCGGTTAGGGAATAAAAAGCGCTGCCGGCTGCCAACCTGCGCTCCAAAGGGCGTTTTTGTGGGAATTCATAGTTCTTTTGCACAAGAAACACCTGAAAATGTATAGTTGCATGAATCGGTTTCATGGCGGTATGAAAAACATGTATTTCTCTTTTCTCATCCCCCATGCTATGATAACGGCGGAAAATGCTTTGGCCGAAGCAGGAGGGTAACACAATTTCACAGCTTGTGTGTCTGCACACAATCGAAAGGGGAATCCTTTATGGAAGAGCAAAGGATAAAAATCTCTTCAGGCAGGGCCGTACTGATTGAAACGGTTATGTTTTTTACATATGCGTTTTTTGCGGTCAACTGGATCGCCGGCAGTACGCTTACGCCGCAGATCATGGATTATTTTAAGCTGAAGACATTTGCTTCGGCAACGTTTATCTCCAACGCCATTACCATTGCAAAAATCGTCGGCAACTTTCTGGCCGCCGGCATTCTGATCAAGCTGTTCCCCAAAAAGGCGATCGGGCTGGGCTCCGGGCTCATCGTCGCCGGCAGCGTGCTGGCGGTGCTGGCGCCGCAGTATTGGATCTTTGTTTTGGGCCGCTTTTTCATGGGCTTTGGCGGCGCGCTGTATGTGGTGTATTTCAGCCCGGTGGTCATCCACTATTTTGCCCCTGAAAAGCGCCCGACCGTAAATGCACTCAACGGTGTGGCATACAACGTAGGCGGAATCATCGCAATGCTGATCGTCGGCCCGGTCATCCGCTGGCTGGAAACCTGGCAGTACAGCATGGCGTTTTTCGCGGCGGTCAGCGGCGTGCTGTTCCTTGCGTGGCCCGCCGTGGGGCAGGATTTTGAGCTGAACCGTTCTTCCGGCACCGTGGCCGAAAAGTACACGGCGGGGGATGCGCTGAAGGACAAGTTCAATTGGTTCTTTCCGCTCACCTATTCCGGGCTGCTCACCTTTTATATTGTACTGCTCAATATTTTTCCCATCTCCGGCACAACCGCAATCAACTCCAAAACGCTTAGCACGCTTGTGGCGTTCGGCGGCGTAGCCGGCTCCATTCTGGCGATTCTGCTGGCCAGGGTATTTTTCAGGCGCCTGCCCGTAATCCGCTGGAGCGGCCTGGCCATGACCCTGTTCGGCGTGCTGATGTTCCATACCGACAACGGCACGCTCTCTATGGTAGCCGCGTTTGCCATCGGTGTGTTTATGTTCCTGCCGATCACCTCTCTGGTGATGATTCCGCAGGAGCTGCCGAACATGACCCCCGCCAAGCTGACCACCATTATGGGCCTGTTCTGGGCGCTGTCCTATATCATTGAATCGGTGGTCTATTATCTGATCGGCGTCGTGATCGACAAATCCGGCTATTCCGCCGGACTGACCATCGCGCTGGTGATGAGCGCAACCTTCTTCCTCGGCTCGTTCCTTCTGCCGGAAACCGGCCGTGCGTCTAAAAAATAAAAGCATTTATCTGGCGGCGACGGCTGCGGGGAGTGACTGCGCAGGCCGCCGCCCGAAAGGAGTTATCTTATGAAAGCATTCGAGCAACTGTACCGTGAAAAGAAGATGACCGCCAATCAGGCACTGGAGCTGATTCGGGACGGCGACTATATGTTCTCCGCTCAGGCGGCCGGTGAGCCCCAGGCCCTCCTCGAAAACCTGCAGCACCTGAAAGAAACCGGCGTGAAGGATACCATTCTGAATACATGCCTGCCCCTGAAATATTACGAGGCGTTCAAAGACCCTGAACTGCAGGGGATTCTGTCACATAACGGCTGGTTTTTCAGCGCCGGCCTGCGCGACGCGCAAAAGAAAAAGCTGGTGAGCCACATGCCGCAGAGCTCTACCTCCATTCTGCGTAAAACCCTTGACCGCATTGCCTTCGAGGGCCGCCGGCCGGTTGTGCTGGCTACCGTATCCCCCATGGATCAGCACGGCTACATGTCGCTTTCCGTCAGCGCCATTTACGAGCGTGACCTCATCAACAAAGGGGCGCTCGCCATTGTTGAGGTGAACCCCCATTTTCCGCGCACTTTTGGCGACACCCAGGTTCACATTTCCGAAGTGGCGGCGGTCGTAGAGTCCGACCGGCCCATCCCCATCGCCCAGCTTGCCCCCTACACCGAGACGGACGCCGCGATCGGCAGGCAGATCGCCTCTTTGATAGAGGACGGTTCCACGATTCAGCTCGGCATCGGCAATATTCCCAATGCGGTGGCGGCGGAGCTGAAGACAAAGCGCCATTTGGGCATTCATACCGAGATGTTTACGGAAACAATGGTGGATCTGATTGAGTGCGGAGCGGTAGACAATTCGCAGAAGGGTTTGCTTAACGGATACTCGGTCTGCTCTTTCACAATGGGCAGCCAGCGGCTGTACGACTACATCGACAATAATCCTTCCGTTCTGTTCAAATCCTGCACCTTCACCAACGACCCGTATACCATTGGCAGAAACAACCGGTTCGTTTCCATAAACGCCACGCTGGAGGTCGACCTCACCGGCCAGTGCGCCTCCGAAACCGTTGGGCATACCCAGTGGTCGGGTACGGGCGGGCAGTCGGAAACAGTGCAGGGGGCCCAGATGTCCCCCGGGGGCAAGTCGATTATCGCCATGCATTCCACCTATACCACAACAGACGCCGACGGCAAAAAGGAACTTCATTCCAAGATTGTGCCGTTTCTGCATGAGGGCGCGGTTGTCACCACCTCCCGCAACGACACGGACTATGTGGTGACCGAATACGGCATTGCCTGGCTGCGGGGATTGAACGTGAGACGGCGCGCGGAAGCACTGATCAACATTGCGCACCCCGATTTTCGCGAGGAGCTGCGCCGACAGGCCGAAATCAACGGGATCTGGTAATTCCTGCCAGAAACGCTTCCCCTGCGCCCGATGAGTGTGGAGCAGGCGCAAACAACAAAAAAAACTCCCGCCAGGCGCGGGAGTTTTTTTTGACGGTAACGATACGGTGTGCGGCTGTGAAGGAGGAACGGGCGGCCCAGGCGGGCAAAGCCTGTTCCCCAAAGGGCTCCGTGTACCGCGGCAATCAGCCGAAATACCGGCGCTGATCAGAGTTGGGGATGCCCATTTCCCCCCGGTATTTTGCAATCGTTCTGCGGGAAATATGGATTCCCCGTTTTTCCAGCTCGGCGACCAGAGAAAGGTCGCTGTAAGGCGCGGTTTTATCCTCCTCCGCGATCAAATCCCGAATCTGTTCCCGAACGGCGTCCAGAGAAGGCCCGCCGGCCTTTTTCTGCTCGCTGCCGCCCGTCACGAACAAGTCCTTCATCCGCACGGAACCGTACTGGAACTGCAGGTATTTTCCGCGGATGGCGCGGCTGACGGTCGAAGGGTGAATCTGCAGCGCCTCGGCCACCTGCTGCATCGTCATAGAGGTCAGCCCGCCCTGATTCAGAAAATAGGGCTGCTGCCGGGCGATGATCTCTTTGGTGATATTCAGAATCGTCGTGCGGCGCTGCTCCACACAGCGCAGCAGAAAGCGCGCCCGTTCCAGATGATTGCGAAAATAGGCGTTCAGCTCGCTGTCGGCGGAGCTTTTCATCATGTGGATATAATACTGGTTCAGCTGATACCGGCCCATCCATTTGTCATTGATGGAAACCTCCCACTCGTCGTTCTTGCGCCGAACCAGAATATCGGGGACAATGTATTCCGTCTGTGTTTCCTGCGCGTTCATAATGGGGCGGGGGTTCAGCTTGCCGATTTGCAGCAGATACTTGCGCACGGCGGCGGTGCTCAAATGCAAGGAGCGCGACACATTGCTGATTTGCCCCTTTAGAATATCGGGAAGGTGCTCCCGCACGATCGTCAGCAAAATCGGGTCCTCGCAGCCTTGGTGCTCCAGCTGCCGCAGCAGGCATTCCGAAAGATCCTTCGAGAAAATGCCGATCGGCTCCAGCTGCTTTAAATCTTTCAGGCAGCGCTGTATCGTCGATTCGGAGCAGCGGGCCAAAAGCGCGATTTCGCCCGTATCCCACGGGAAAAAGCCGGAGTCATCGAGGCAGTCGATCAGCAGGGGGAACAAGCGCCATTCCTCGGCGGAATAGCGGTCGCGGCTCAGCTGCATCAAAATCTCTTTTTTCAGTACGTCGGCAGGCACGGAGGGAATATCGTTCCTGCGCGGCTCGTCCTCCTCCTCTCCGTAGGGTGTGCCCTGCGGGAAGGAGGAGCTGGTTTCGTACAGCGTATCGATATTGGTGAAAAAGTCATCCCGCTGGGAGCCGGTATGCTCCAGCATGGGATTTTCCGCGTACTCGTTTGCCAGCAGATCGTCAAGCTCCTGATTATTGCAGGCCAATATCTGCAAGGATTGCAGCTGCTTTTGAGAAAGAATCTGCCGCTGTTCCAGTGTAAGCTCATTGCCAAAGTCCATACATCGATCCCCCCTTCCTGTCTTAATCCGACAAAAAAACACAAAATCCACAATTTTTTTTGCAATTTTTATTATACAGTAGTTTGGCCGGAAGTCAAATGGATTTTAAAGTAAAAAGTTGCCATCGGTTGTTTTCAAAGAAAAAAAGCGTATGTAAAAAATGGAGCGGCTGCGTTTGGCAGGATGAACATGGGATCAATGCATTCGACAAACAGAAAAAACGGCAGAGAATCCTGTGGGAAGGGTCTCTGCCGTGTTTGCTTTTGCACTACGAGATCGTTTTGTAGCGCACGGAGAACCGCCGCTGATCGCCAATGCGTACCGGAGGGTGCCGCCAAAACCGCAGCCGAAAGCCCGAACGGTTTTTAAGTGAATTGCCGACATCGATCGTTATGCGGAACGGCCGGCCATTTTGCCTGAGTGCCGGTCATTTTTAAAATGCCGCCTGCGGTACGCGGGCTCCGGGGCAGCATCAGTTGCCGAGCATCATATTCAGAATCTCTACGTCTGTGGAGCGCATCCCTTCGCGTCCCATCCGGCCCACATTGGCGATCGTGTCCTCCACGTTTTCCTCCACCAGCCCTTCTCCGGGCTGGAACACCCGCCGCTTGCTGGCCATTTGCCACCCGGTGAGCGCGGCTGTAACCGACGCCGCAATCTTCGCCGCGCAGCTCGATTTCGCTCCGTCGCAGACAATGCCGCCCGCGGTGCAGATTGTGTTGGTGATCGTCTGGCTGATCTCATCGTAGCCGCCGCCGTTCATATAGGCAATCCCGCAGGCAGACCCGGCGGCGGCGCTCACTGCACCGCAGTAGGCGGAAAGGCTGCCGATATACTTTTTCTGATGAATGCTGACAAGATTCGCGACGCACAAAGCGGCGTACATTTTTTCTTTTGGAATCTGGTATCGCCTGGCGTAAGCGACAACGGGCATCGTGATCGTGATTCCCTGATTGCCGCTGCCGCTGTTGATGACCACCGGCAGGGAACAGCCGCTCATGCGGGCGTCGCTTCCCGCGGCGGCGGCCGCGGCGGCGATCACCTTAATGTCCTCCTCGCGGTTGTTTTCCACGAGCGTACGGCCCACCTGAGCCCCCCACGGGTCTTTCAGCCCTTCCTCCGAAATGGCGGTGTTGTAGGCGATCTGCCGCCCGATCGTTTCTTCAATGTCCTCCATGCGAACGCAGTCCGCGAATTCGAGGATATTCTTCAGGCTTAGAAGGCTCTTGTCGCCGTTTTTGGCAGTTTCGGTCTCGCTTTGCTCGTCCTTGGCGTACAGCACCGCGCCGTCCTTTTTTATTTTTGTAATATGGTTGTGGTATTCCTTAATCTCCACCTCCGCGCTGTGGCCCTGTGCGCTCACCGAGATGAGGATGTAAAGGTTCTCCACGCCCTCCGCCAGCTCGCAGGTGCAAAAGTCCTGCGCCAGCAGGCGGCGCACGGTTTCCACATCCTCCTCCGTCACGCTTTCCAGAACGGCCAGCTCCTGCGAAGCGTCGCCGCCCACAATGCCGAGGGCCGCGGCGGCGTCCATGCCGCGCATTCCCTGCGACTTCGGCACAACGACTCCCTTTACGTTTTTAATGATGTTTCCGCTGCACCGAACCACACAGCGCTCCGGCATTTGGCCCAGCACTTCCCGGGCTTTGGCCGCGGCAAAGGCGATGGCGATCGGTTCGGTACAGCCCAGCGCGACGATCAGCTCGCTTTTCAGAATGGCGAGGTGGTTTTCGTATAATTCTGGATCCATATGCATCCCTCTTTTCCAGTGGTGCTCGGGTCACTGCTGGCATAAACAGCAGGCCACGTAATGTTCGCCGCCCAAATGCCTGAGCGCCGGCACACCCTCGGTGCAGCGGTCGCAGGCATAGGGGCAGCGGGGGGCGAAGCGGCATGTCTGCGGCGGATTGATGGGGGAGGAGATCTCCCCTGTGAGCGGCTGCATTTCGGTGCGCTTTTTCAGGCTCGGCACCGGGATCGCCGACAGCAGCGCTTTGGTGTAAGGGTGCTGCGGATGCTCAAACAGCTCGATTGCGGGCGCTTTTTCCACCACCTGGCCCAGATACATCACCGCGATTTCATCCGCCAGATGGTTGACGACCGAAAGGTTGTGGGTGATGAAAATATACGTCAGGTGCAGCTGCTCCTGCAAATCCTGCATCAGGTTCAGAATCTGCGCCTGAATGGAGACATCTAGTGCTGAAACCGGCTCGTCGCAGACGATGAAGCTGGGCTGCAGCACGAGCGCGCGGGCAATGCCGACGCGCTGCCGGCGGCCGCCGTCCAGCTCGTGCGGGTAGCTGTTGACCAGGCGTTCCGCAAGGCCCACGGTCTCCATGATACGCTGCACGCGCTTCTCGCAGTCTGCCGAGCTGGAACAGAGCCTGTGCAGCCGGAGCGGCTCCGCGATGATATCGCTGATCGTCATGCGCGGGTTCAGCGAGGAGTAGGGGTCCTGAAAGATGATCTGCATCTTTTGGCGCATCCGGCGCATTTCGTCTTTGCTCAGCCGCAGAATGTCGCGGCCCTCAAAGAGCACTTCGCCGGAGGTGGGCTCGATCAGCCGCAGAATGGAGCGCCCGGTGGTGGATTTTCCGCAGCCGCTTTCGCCCACAATGCCGAGCGTTTTTCCGCGCTGGATGCAAAAGGAGACGTCGTCCACCGCATGCAGCATTCCCTTGGGTGTTTTAAAGTATTTCTTCAGGTTGCGCACCTCAAGAATCGGATGTTCTTCTGCCATGCTTTATTCCTCCTTTTGGCGCAGAATGCAGGCGACGGAATGCGTGTCGCTCAGCGATATGCTGGCGGGCAGCGCTTTGCCGCACTCCTCCACCGCGTAGCTGCAGCGGGGGGCAAAGGGACACCCGGGCGGCAGGTCGGTCGGGTCGGGCATCAGGCCGGGGATCGGGATCAGCCGGCGGGCGCGGGCGTCGATATTTGGAATTGAGTGAAACAGCCCCTCCGTATAGGGATGCGCCGTATGCTCGTAAATATCCTCCAGCGTGCCGTGCTCCACCACCCGGCCGGCATACATGACGGAAACCTCGTCGCACACCTCGGCCACGATGCCCAGGTCGTGCGTGATCATCAGCATCGACATGTCGTATTTTGACTTGAGCTCCTTCATCAGCTTTAGCACCTGGGCCTGAATGGTCACGTCCAGCGCCGTGGTGGGCTCGTCCGCAATCAGCAGCTTCGGGTTGCAGGCCAGCGCCATCGCGATCACGACGCGCTGCTTCATCCCGCCGGAGAACTGGTGGGGGTAATCGCGCCCGCGCGAAGCGGGAATACCCACCAGCTCGAGCATTTCTCCTGCTCTTTTCTCGGCCTCCTGCCGGCTGATGCGCTCATGCAGAATGTAAACCTCCGCAATCTGTTCGCCCACGGGCAGCACGGGGTCCAGGCTGGTCATGGGGTCCTGAAAGATCATGCTGACAAGGCTGCCGCGCATTTTCTCCAGCTGGTGCTTGCCCGCGGCGAGAATGTCCTCGCCGTCCAGCGTGATGCTCCCGTCGGTGATTACGCCGGGCGGGTCCGGAATCAGGCGCAGGATGGAGAGTGCGGTGGTCGTTTTTCCGGCGCCGGTTTCGCCCACCAGGCCGAGCGTTTTGCCGCGCTCAATCTGTAAGCTCATGCCGTTGACCGCCTTTACGACGCCGTCGTCGGTGCGGAACTCAACGCTCAGGTTCTGAATGTCCAGTAATATGTTGTGGTTGTTCATGGCAATACCTCTTTAACGTTTGAGCTTCGGATCCAGTGCGTCGCGCAGGCCGTCCCCCAAAAGGTTCAGCGACAGGATCGTGATCATGATCAGAAGGCCGGGGATGATGACGATGTGGGGCGCGTCACGGATGTAGGCGCGCCCGCTGGCCAGCATGGCGCCCCATTCGGGGGCGGGGGCCTGAATGCCGAGCGAAATAAAGCTCAGCGAAGCGGTGGAAAGAATCGCGGTCGCCACGCGCAGCGTTGCCTGAACGATGATGGGGGAAAGACAGTTCGGCATAATGTGGCGGAGGATGATGTGATCGTTTTTGGCGCCGATCGCTCTCGCAGCCTCCACAAACTCCTGATCCTTCACGCTCAGAACAGAGGCGCGTACGATCCGGGCAAAGGTGGGCATGCTGGCAAGGCCGATGGCGATCATCAGGTTCAGCATGCTCGAGCCCAGCGCAGCCACAATCATAATGGCCAGCAGCAAAATCGGGATCGACAGGAAAATATCCATAATGCGCATGATGACGTTGTCGACCGTGCCGCCGAAATAACCGGCGATTGCCCCGAGAATTCCGCCCGTCACCAGCGCGATGCAAACGGCGACCACCCCGACCAGAAGGCTGATTCGGGCGCCGTGTACCAGGCGGGCGAAGATGTCGCGGCCAAACTCGTCGGTTCCGGCCCAATGCTCTGCGCTGGGCCCCTGCAGGCGCTCGACGACATTTTGCTTGATGGCCACGGTGTTGTAATCGGCAATCTGGTTTGCAAAGACGGCGACAATAATCAGAATCGAAACAATGACAAGGCCGAACATCGCCAGCCGGTTGCGGCGCATTCTGCGCCAGATTTCCGTCATCTGGCTGCGCTTGCGCTTTTTAAGCTGCTCTTTTTCGGTCGCCGCGGCAGTGGAATTTTTCATGCTGGGCCCTCCTTTCAGCGGTACTGGGATTTGATCCGGGGATCGATGTATGCGTACAGAATATCGACGAACAGGTTCACCAGGCTGAACACGACGGCAAAGGTGATCAGGCACCCCAGCACAACGGGTTCGTCTTTTTTGTTGATGGAATTGATCATCAGCATGCCGACGCCCGGCAGCGAAAACACGGTTTCGTTGACCACCGCGCCGCCCAGCAGCGTGCCGATCTGCAGGCCGATCACCGTGATGACGGGGATCAGCGCGTTGCGCAGGGCGTGCCGCAGAATCACCCGCTGCTCGTTCGCGCCCTTGGCGCGCACCGTGCGGATATAGTCCTGCCGGATCACCTCCAGCATGCTTGAGCGCGTGGTGCGCATAAAGTTTGCCGTTGCCCCCACGCCCAGGGTGACGGCGGGCAGAATGTAGCCCTGCCACGAGGTGGCGCCGCCGCTGGGCAGCCAGCCGAGCTGCAGCGCGAACACCAGAATCAGCATCAGCCCCAGCCAGAAGTTCGGCATGGCGACGCCGGTCAAAGCCAGCAGGGTACTGATGTTGTCCAGAATGGAATACTGCTTTGTCGCCGAGATGATCCCCAGCGGAATCCCGATGAGCACAGCCACCAGAACGCCGGCAAACGCCAGGGTAAAGGTGGTGGGCATGCGGGAGAGAATTTCTGAAAATACCGGTTTGCCGGTGGTGTAGCTGTTGCCCATATCGCCGTGCAGCATGCCGGCCATGTAATCCACATACTGCTGCAATCCCGGCTTGTTCAGCCCCAGCTCCTCCCGAATCTGCGCGACGGTCGCTTCGTCCGCTTCCGCCCCGGCCACAACGCGCGCGGGGTCACCCGGCGTCATCTTTAGAACCATGAAAACCAATAGCGATACGCCGATGACGACGGGAATCATCATCAGGATGCGCTTGAAGATATACTTATGCACGGCACTCCCTCACTTTTGTTTTGAATCCACAGGCGTGTACTACTGATGCGGATCGGCTTTGTATACGGAACAAGCTTCAAAACGGAACCGTTTTGAAGCACACAGGGAACTGCAGCCGGCACAGCCGGCAGTTTGTCGCCGTTCACAGTCATCAGTACCCAAAAGGCGCGCTGCGGGCATCGCAGCCTGAAAACCGGGCGGTTTTCAGGTGGATTGACCATATCGCCGCACAGCGCCCGATTTCCGAGCAGGCGCTGCCGGCAAGAGAATTTGCAGCAGCGCCCCACTCGGACTCTTGCTATTTCAACAGGACTTCTTGTACGAATGCTCCGCCGAACAAAGAGAATGGCTTTTCCGGTTTTCCCCGTTCCAGGCGGGGGAGGAGCCGCCTTTCGTCTGTTTTACAAAAGCTTCGCATCAGGAGGAAAGTCCTTATTCGTAGGAAAGCTGATCAAACACGTCGTTGCCCAGCGGGTGCGGCGTGTAGCCCGAAAGACCGCTGCGGATGCCGACAAGGTTCGGCACGCAGTACAGGGGAACCCAAACGGCCTGCTCGGTCAGCGTTTTCTGCAGCTCGGCGTAAATCTTCATTCTGGCGTCGGCGTTTGTTTCCACACGGGCGGCTTCCAGCTTCTGGTCCACTTCGGGAATATTGGTGAACGAACGGTTGCCCGAGGAAGCGGGAACCTTGGAGTTGAAGAGCATGTACAGGCTGGTGTCGGGGTCGCCGGTAGTGTTGTTGTAGCTCATGATAAACATCTTGTAGTCGCCGTTGTTGATCTGTTCGAGCATCGCGGTGGATTCCGCCGTGTCGATGGTGACATTGATTCCCACGTCGGCCAGGTTTGCCTGGATGAGCTGGGCCTCCGTATTGCGGGTATCGCCCGAAACGAGGATGGTGGTTTCAAAGCCGTTCTTATAGCCGGCCTGCCCAAGCAGCTCCTTCGCCTTTTCGGGGTTGTAGTCGTAATGGGCGACGTCGTCGGTGTAACCGTTGATCTGCTTGTTCATCACCGAGTCGGTTACCTCGCCGTAGCCGGCGGTTGCCACTGTGTTGAGCGATTTGCGGTCGATCGCGTAGTTGATTGCCTGGCGGACAAGCGCGTTGTCAAACGGCTTTTCCTTCTGGTTCATAGAGACATATTCGATCTTGGGGCTCATGCTGGTCACGAGCTTTACGCTGTCTTCCTCGCTGATCCTCTTTGCGTCGGAGGCCGCCACCGTCAGGTTCAGGTCGACCTCGCCGGTTTCCAGCGCGATGGTGCGGGCCGAACCCTCGCTCATCAGCTTAAAGGTGAGAGAGGTGGGCTTTACCGTTCCCGCGAAATAATCCGCGTTTTTCTCCAGAATAATCTTGTCGCCGGAATCCCATTTCACAAACTTGAACGGGCCGGTGCCGATCGGAGAAGCGGAAAACTTATCGCCCGCCGCTTCCGCCGCCTTCTGGCTGACGATGGAGTTGGCGGTGTGACACAGGTTGGACATCAGCGGCGCATAGGGAATGCTCGTCTTAATGGTGACGGTGTAGTCGTCGTCCGCCGTCACAGAGGCAATGTTGGCGGTAAAGGTCTTTACCTTTGCACTCTTCTGGGCGCGCTCAATGCTGTAAACGACGTCGCTGGCCTTCATCTCATCGCCGTTGTGGAACTTCACGCCGTGCCTGAGCTTGAAGGTGACCGAGGTGTCGGAGGTGAATTCCCAGCTTTCCGCCAGATCGCCCACGATCTCCATTTTGTCGTTCAGCTTGACAAGGCCGTTGTACAGCTGGCGCATGACGTTCAGGGAGTTGCCGTCCCAGCCGCCCTGAGGGTCGAGTGTGACCGCCTCGGCGGCCGTGGCGATGACCAGATCTGTTTTTCCTTTGCCGGATTCCGATGCGGCTGCCGCGCCGGACGCGCTGCCGGAAGAGCTGCCGCAGGCAGTGGCGCCGAGGAGCATCGCAAAGGTTAAGAGCATTGCTAAAATTCGTTTCATAACATTTCTCCTTTATTTTTTAGCTCATATCACATGCTGCCGCACAGCGTCGGCAAACAGGATGGATGGGGTTCGGGGCTATTGCATACGGTTCAGAATCTGTCGGTCGGTGATTAGGCCGATTGCGGTGAGCACCATGGCCTTGACTGCTTTGACCACATATGTATCCCCCGGCGCGCCGCCCGCGGCCTCCCGGAACGCGGCGGTGTGCGTGGCCTCCCTTGCCAGGAACAGGTGCCCGTGGATCGCCGGCAGACGCTGGGTGACGTTGCCCATATCCGTACTGCCGATTCCGTGGTCGCGGTAACGTGGGACGACGGCTTCGCCCAGGTGCGCAAATGCGGCCGCCATGTGCGTTTCGAGCGTCTTGTCGTTGCGAACCGGCTCGTAGGCAAAGGTTTTTTCACTCTCTACCGATACGCCAAACGCCTTTGCGGCGCACCCGGCGCAGTTTTCCACAATGGCCACCAGCTCCCGGTGATACGTGACGTCGTCGCTGCGTATATTATATTTCAGTTCGGCAAAGTCCGGTATCACATTGGTGGCTTCTCCGCCATGGGTAATATTGGGGAAAACCCGGCTGTAATCGCGGAACTGGCTGCGCCAGGCGTTGACCATGTTCACTGTTTCCGTCGCGGCAGCCAGCGCGTTCGCGCCGAGCCATGGGCTGGCGGCACAGTGCGCGCTGCGCCCGTGAAAACGGAAGGTGATTGTCTGCCCGGCCAGCGACCAGTCCTCCACCATGGTGGAGTCGCAGGGGTGGATCATCATGGCGTAATCGATCCCGTCGAACATCCCGGCATCGAGCATCCTGATTTTGCCGCCTCCGCCCTCTTCCGCGGGGGTGCCGAGAAAGATGCTGTTGGCGGGCAGATCGCACTGGCGCACCAGCTCGTCGAACACAATGGCCGCCCAAACGCCGGAGGCCGCAATCAGGTTGTGCCCGCACGCGTGGCCGTTCGGCAGGGCGTCGAATTCCGAGATGAACCCAATGTTCAAAGCGTCGCTCCGCGGCTTGTGCTCCGCGCGGATGGCCGTTTGCAGCTCTCCGGTTCCGCGGACTGCCGTAAAGCCATGTGCCTTTACGGTGTTTTCCAGAAGCTCCGCGGACTGGAATTCCTGAAATGCCAGTTCCGGATTTTCAAAAATAGTATGGCTGACTGAGCGTATCTCCGGGGCCAGCTCGTCAACCCGCTGTTCGGCCCGCTTGATCAGATCTTCCTGCATCATTGCTGTTGCTTCATCCTCTCCGGCATAGGGGTACTGTTATTTGCAGGGGGTTCCGTCCTTCCAGGTCTGCACCACGCAGGCGAGGCCGTCGAGACTCTTTGTCAGGTCGCCGTCGAACGCCGCGATGTTCGCGAGGCGCCCGACCTCCAAGAGGCCCATGTCGCCGCGCTTCGCAATGATTGCGTTTGTACCGGTCGCGCGGCCGATCGCTTCCACCGGGCCCTCGCCGAGCGTGTCTGCGATCATGGCGATTTCGTCGCGGAGCGTTCCGGCGGTGTCGGTGCCCGCGCCGATCAGGATGCCTGCCGCCTTTGCCCAGCGCATGCCCTGCTCCTGCCGGCTGAACACGCGCTCTTGCAGCATGTCCCAGTATTTTGCGTTGGGGCCGGCCTTCGCCGCGCCGCGGATGCCCGTCATGGTCGGGTTCAGGCGGGTGCCGCGCTTGGCCATTTCTTCAATCAGGTCTTCGGTCATCATGCAGCCGTGCTCAATATGGTCGATTCCGGCGAGCACCGCGCGGCGGATTCCCTCGTTGGAATAGGCATGGATCGCACAGTCGCGGCCCAGATCGTGCGCGGCGTCTGCACCGGCGCGGAGCTCCTCGAGCGTGAACTGCGGGATGCTCGGGTCCTCCTGTGGGAAATGCTCCAGCCCGCCGCTGCCCATGAATTTGATCACGTCGGCGCCCTTGCTGCACTGAATGCGCACGGCGCGGCGCACCGCGTCGGGGCCGTCGCACTCTATGCTCTGGCGGTAGCAGTGGCCGCCGGTGATGCTGATGGACATGCCGCAGCTGCTGATGTACGGCCCCATGACGAGCCCCTCGTCGATGGCCTGCCGCAGGTTGATGCAGGTGTAGCCGGTCAGACCCTGGTCGCGCACATAGGTGATGCCCTCCTCTTTCAAGTAACTCAGCATATTGACATAGCTGTGCAGAATCAGGTAGGGCAGATCATTGCTCATCAGCTTGGTCGCACATTCGCCGAAGGTTTTGCCGGGGGTGGGGAAGCGCAGCGATTTGCGGCTGATATGGTCGTGAATATTCAGCAGGCCCGGGGTCAGGGTAACGGCTTTGTCAAACTCCCGGGTGTTTTCCGGCGTGGCGTCCGCAGGCTGCCGGGAATCCACGTAAGTGATATATTTTCCGTCAAAGCCGATCCACGCGGGGGTCAACACGGTTTTTCCGTCGCCGATGATCGCTCTGCCGGCGTGAAGATAGGTCATTTTAAATCACAATCCTCTCTTTTTCTTTGCTGTGCGCCGGTCAGCGCAGAGATTCTTCTACGCTGGCGCGGAATGCGCGCAGCTCGTCGTCCTGTGTGTGCACAGAGACGGAACAGTCCGGGGCCAGCAGGAACGGCTCCTCCCGCATCTTCTGCAAAGTGGCGCGGGCAAGCCGGCCAATCTCGTCGGCCTTGTTCTGGCCAAAGGGGCGCTCATCCACACCGCCCATCGCGATTTTGCCGTTCAGCCAAGCTTTGCTGCCCCAAATGGGCGGGCAGCCGGTTGCGCTGGAGGCCCAGTGGATCATGTTGATCGGCCACGAGGTAAACCGCTCGGGGTTGCCGTAAATGCCGCAGGTGTGAATGATCACCTGAGAGCCCTTCAAAGCCTCCAGAACCATCAGGTCATACGGCTCGACAAACTCCTTCCACTCTTCCATGGTAAAGTAGCCGCTGCGCGCCATACCGAGACACGCGTAAAACACGCCGTCGATTCCGGTGGCAAGCAGCTTTGAGCAGTAATCGGCCATGGTTTCGGCAATGTTCTTCAGTGCGCGCTTCACTTCGTCGGGGTGCTCAAGGCACAAATCGATCAGCGGGCTTTCCTCTCTGGGAGAGGGGCGGTAGCGCCCGACGCTGCGCATCCCGCACAGGTTGAGCAGAATGCCGATCGGCGTGAACGCCGACTGAATAATGGGAACGTCACCGCCGCTGTCTTGTACGATCATTCTGCACATCTCCAGCTGCTCCGCAAAGACGCCCTGATCCCCCGGCAGCACCGAAACTTTTTCCAGGTCACGGTAATCGTGAATCAGCGTTTTGGTGCGTGTGGGAACCACGTCGTTGTAGTGTTCATAATCGTACTCGTTTCCCCACGCCTCGTAATAGTAAACGGCGCGTGGGTTGATCTTCATCACGTCCCAGTCGTATTCCCGCTGGAACCCGAGCAGCCGGTCCGCCATGACGCGCGGCCCGCTGTGTTCAAATTCTGTGTGGTGGCGGTATGCCGTAACCGGCGCACGGTCGGCCAGCTCCCCGCTCATCACAGCCCGAAAACGATCGCGTTTCGTCCAAGCCATTGATCAAACAACCTTTCTTTCTCCAAAATGTTCTCTGCGTTTCATCACTCATGCCGCCGGTCCGGGCGGCGGCTTTGGGTTGTCAAACGTGCCGGAGTTATGGTATCATGCAGTTGGTTTCTTCCCTCTGCCGTGGCCAGGGAAAAAGCAGCCGCCTTTCACCGCGTTTTTTGTTTTCCATTGAGGCAGAGGTATTCTTAAACAATCCAAAAAGGGAGAGAGCACTGTGATCAGCTTTTTGCAGCTCCGCTATTTCATGGTGGTTGCCGATTCCCGCAGTTTTTCTTCTGCGGCAAAGCAGCTTTACATTTCGCAGCAGACCCTGAGCGCCCACATTGCGCAGATGGAAGCGGATTTGGGCGTCGTTCTGTTCGAGCGAACACGCCCGCTCACATTGACGGCAGCCGGGGAACAGCTGTACCAGCGCACGGATGAGATTTTGTTTCTGCACCGCCAGCTGGAGCAGGAAATGTGGAATTTCTCCGAAGGGGAATGCCAGAACCTGCGCATCGGAATCGCGTCCTCCTATGCCCGCACGCTGCTGCCGCAAATCTTTCCGGATTTGATGAAGAAGTGCCCTTATGTAAAGCTGGAGCTTTACGAGCGGAATTTTTCGGATTTAAGCGAGCTGCTGCACAAGCACAAGGTAGACATGATCATGACCCGCCCGCCATACCCGAACAACACGGTGGCTGTGCCGGTTCTGGAGGAAACCATCAGCATTTACGCGCCCATGGCGTCTCTGGAAAATATGTTCCGCGAGAACGCGCAGGAGGTTGCGCGTTCGCTTTCCCGCTCTGCGGAGATCGAGCTGCTCAAAGAGTGTCCCTTTGTCCTTCCGCGGTCGGGCAGTGTGCGCGACTCCTGCAACGAGCTGTTTCGCCTCCATCAGATCACGCCCCGCATCGTAACCGAAACGGATTTTTTGGAAACGGCCATCGCCTTTTGCCGGGCCGGCATGGGGATCACCCTGTCGCCCACGGGAATGCTGCAGGACCTGACGCGGCAGGCCTCGGCGGAAGAGCCGCCGGGGATTTACCCCATCAATGAAAGAGACACCCGCCGCAGTCTGGCCATCTGTTATTTGGACCGCGCGGTTGTGTCGCGCTCCATGCAGCAGTTCATCTCCATTGCGAAAGCAAAGCTTGGCCAGAATGTTTTTTAACTGGCAAATCACAGCGCGGCAGACAAAGAGATCGCTGGTTCAGCCAACGCCTTTGTCTGCCGCTTTTTGTTCCGGGCGATACAAAGTTGGCTAAATTGGATAGATTACCAATTTATGAGTCCCATTTTAACAAACACCACAGGGAATTCAAGCAGTTTTTACCCTGATACCCACAGCGATTTACTTGTAATTTCCGGCGTTTTCTCTCAAAATAAAAATGACTGAGGAAAACCGCGGCTGGGGGCTGAATAGGGTTTTGCCGTGCGGAGCGAAAGGGAATTTTGCGCGGCGGGCCGCGGTTTTGCCATCTCATAGAGAGGAAAAGCGGCGGATTTTTCAAATAGGGAAGAGAAAGGGTTTTGGAGTTGGGTTTGACCTGAAAACTTTATTCATTCTAATCATATATGAATTGATTATTTAATAC
>OBWS01000106.1_pt1 | contig 56357 bp, 59 predicted proteins | sample 1495291 | NCBI WGS metagenome assembly OBWS01 (sample SAMEA2580090, study PRJEB22360) | human gut metagenome | biome: human gut; feature: human-associated habitat; material: faeces | place: Denmark | collected 2008/2010 | reverse complement strand
TTGTGTCTGGATTTTTATATTATTAAATATTGATGTTCTTAAAAGTGTTGGAGGATACCTCTCTTACTACCGAATGTTTACTTTTAATAAGAATACGAAGGATATTGCCTGCAAAGGGTGGTATCCTTTCTGTTTTCAGGTATAATAAACACGATGATACCGAAAAGAGAAGGATGATGAAATGACTCACTCTCATAGAAATTCCAATCACTTAGCCAGGGAGAAAAGCCCCTACCTTTTACAGCATGCCAATAACCCCGTCGACTGGTTCCCGTGGGGAGAGCAGGCGTTTGAGAAAGCCAAACGCGAGGACAAGCCCATCTTTTTGAGCATCGGCTATTCCACGTGCCATTGGTGCCATGTGATGGCGCATGAATCCTTTGAGGATGACGAGGTCGCCGCGGCGCTCAATCAGGGGTTCGTGTGCATTAAGGTGGACCGCGAGGAACGGCCGGACATCGACGCGGTGTATATGGCGGTCTGCCAGGCCATAACCGGCTCGGGCGGGTGGCCGATGACGATCCTCATGACGCCGGAGCAGCGCCCGTTCTGGGCGGGAACCTACCTGCCCAAACTGTCTACGTTCCGTTCCACCGGTCTGTTGGAGCTTCTGGCGCTCATCCGCGAGCAGTGGAGCACGAACCGCCGGCAGCTTCTGAGCGCCGGGGAAGAAATTACAAAATACCTGCGCGAGCAGGCCGGTTCATCTCCCGAATCGGCCGAGCCGGAGCTGGATTTGCTCCGCGGCGCCGTCGCTCAGCTGAGCGTCTCCTACGATTCCCGCTGGGGCGGCTTTGGCGGTGCGCCCAAATTCCCGGCGCCGCACAATCTGCTGTTCCTATTGCGCTATTCCGTGCTGGAGGGGGAGGAATCCGCGCAAAAGATGGTGGAGCATACGCTGGCTCAAATGTTCCGCGGCGGGCTGTTCGATCATATCGGCGGCGGATTCTCGCGTTATTCCACCGATGTGAAATGGCTGGTTACGCATTTTGAAAAGATGCTTTACGATAACGCCCTGCTGGCGTACGCGTATCTCGAAGCCTATGCCGTTACCGGCAGGCCGCTTTACCGCAGCGTGGCAAAACGCACGCTCGACTATGTACTTCGTGAGCTTACGGATGAACAGGGTGGTTTTTACTGCGGGCAGGATGCGGACAGCGACGGAGTCGAGGGCAAATATTATGTCTTTACCCCGCAGGAGGTACAGGGAGTTTTGGGGAAAGAAGACGGCGAGCGCTTCTGCAGCCGCTTTGGCGTAACCGAAGCGGGAAATTTTGAGGGGAAGAGCATTCCGAATCTGCTGGACTTTTCCGCGTATGACGAAGAGGACCCGCATATTGCGCAGCTGTGCCAACGGCTGTATGCGTACCGCCTGAAGCGCACCCGCCTGCACCGCGACGATAAGGTGCTGACCTCCTGGAACGCGCTGATGATCGCCGCTCTGGCCAGAGCGGGGTGGCTGCTCGACGAGCCGGAGTACCGGCAGGCGGCGCAGAGGGCGCAGCGCTTTCTGGAAGAAAATCTGGTGGATGAGCGCGGGAGGCTGTTGCTGCGCTGGCGGGAGGGAGAAGCGGCAAACGACGGCCAGCTGGACGATTATGCCTTCTACGCCTTCTCTCTGCTGGAACTGTACCGTTCCACGTTTGATTGCTCATATCTTCGTCGTGCCGCGCAAATCGCGGAGCAGATTCTGGAGCTGTTTTCCAGCGCGGAGCAGGGCGGCCTGTATCTCACCGCCGATGACAGCGAGCAGCTGATCAGCAGGCCCAAGGAGGTATACGACGGTGCGATTCCCTCGGGCAATTCCGTGGCGGGAGAGGTTTTTGTACGCCTTGCCGCGCTGACGGGCGAAGAACGCTGGCGGCAGGCCGGTGAGCGGCAAATCCGTTTTCTCACCGGATGGGTCAAGGAGTACCCGGCCGGGTACGGAATGTCGCTGATCGCGCTTTCTTCGGTGCTTTATCCCTCGCAGGAGCTGGTCTGCACCGCGCAGGGAGAGGAGGCGTTCGGGGAGGTGCGCGATTTTCTGCGCCGGCATTCGCTGCCGAACCTGACGGTTTTGCTCAAATGCCTGAAAAATGAGCGTGAGCTGGCCGCCGTGGCTCCCTTCACGGCGGAATATCCGCTGCCGCAGGAGGGCGTACGGTATTACCTTTGCCAAAATGGCGCCTGCGCCGCCCCCGTGCAGGAGCTGGATGCAGTCAAGCGGCAGCTTGCCCTTTCACAGCAGAATGACTGATCAAAAAGGGAATGATTTTGCGTCTGAGAACAAATAAAACAGGGCAATCAGAACAAAGGCTGGCCGATTCGGCCAGTCTTTGTATTTTGAGATGCTGTGTGCTATCCTAAATTCAATTGACTGTGTCTTGTGAGGAAAATGCGGACAAACGGAGGGAATGGGAATGGATTCACGAATTCAAAAGACGATACAGAGCCTGCAAAGAAACAATATGCCCGGCTATTACGTGGAAGATGAAACGGAACTGACTGCGCTGTTAAAAAAGCTGATCCCCGAAGGGAGCAGTGTGGGCTGCGGGGACTCTGTCACTCTGGAACAGACCGGCGTGTTTGATTTTCTGCGAACAGAAAGCTATGTATTTTATGATAAGCACCGCCCGGGGCTTTCCTCAGAGGAGAAACGAAGCATCTATCTGCAGAATTTCGGCGCGGATACCTTCATTACCGGCACCAACGCCATCACGCAGGATGGGAAGCTGTTTCATATCGACGGCAACGGCAGCCGTGTTGCGCCCATGCTGTACGGGCCCGAGCAGGTTATCGTGGTCGTGGGCAAAAATAAAATCACCGAAACGGTGGAGGAAAAATGCCGATTTTCACTGGCTTGTTTGTGCTTATCCTACTAACCAATTTTTAATTTTATCTTAATTTTGTGGACAATAAACAACGTTTTTTACAGTTCGTTCATAATTTATCTATTGATATTCTTTAAAAATACCGTATACTTAAGATGCATCCAAGAGAAGATGCAATGGTGAAAGGAGGTAAAGCAGTGAAAAAAAAGAAGGCGGCTGTTCTCGTGTGCGTTACCGGCCAGCGTGATTGTGATCGGTTGATCCGCGTGGGAAAAAAGCTTGCCGAAGAACAGGCGCTCCCAATGCAGGTTTTGTGTGTTCAGCCGCAGTCCGCCGGGTATGGCACGTGCAGCGAAGAACTGGAGTACCTGTATCAAACGGCGCGGGAAGCGGGCGCCGAAATGACGATTATTTTTCAGGATGACAGTCCCCTGGTTGCGGCGGGATTTATCCGCCAAATCGGCGCGGTTCATGTGGTAACGGGCATGGCGGGGTTTGCATCTACCGGATTTATTGAAGTTTTGCATAGTATAGTGCCCAGGATTCCGATTTCCATGGTTTCAAAAGAGGGAGTCGTTTATAACATGTATCCTGTCGATTATAAAAGTCAAAATGGTCAGGCCGTCTCTGCGGTTTGCACATAAAAGCTGAATCAGAACATAAGCGGTCTGCCGGGGGTCCGGCAGACCGCATTTTATATTGTGATGGAAACCGCCGGCTGCACCGGTTGATCGGGCTGCATGGATTGCCAAAACGCGAAGGAGCTTCTCTTCGCGCTCTGTGAGAGGGGGGCAAAAAGAAAGCCCGGGAACACGAAAATGATTCGTGCTCCCGGGGATTGAAAAGGGAGGAAATCGATCAGTTTGCGACAGTAAGCCGGATTGCCGATTTGTCGGCCGAGGTGGTTGCCGCGTGTAAATCCGACGCGGCCGTGGGTGAGACGGAACTGTCTTCTGTCCATCCGTATTTTTCAATCAGCGCCTTCGTATGGGGGAAATCATCGTTGATGGGCATGCCGGGCAGTGAAAGCGTGATTTTCCCCGTATAGTTGCCAACCAGCTTTTGCAGCTCGCTGCCCGGCGCGGGGGTAATTGCGCGGGTGCGGAATTCCAGCCAGATCTGGCGGTCGACATTTTTGTAGGAATCGCTTTCCGCGGACTGCTGCATGTCGAGCTTGATCGCGTCGATCAGCTCTTGCAGCTTCTCGCGGTCGGGCACCAGCACGTGCTCGTCGTCCTTTGTGCCGTACAGCTGAATGGATTCGATCATCTCAGGGGGCAGATAGTAAAAGGGATTGCCGGAGATTTTGTATTCGTTGGTATCTGCCACTTTTTTCACAGCCTCTTCGTAGCGGTTATTGTGATTTGAAATCAGGTCGGAGGCAAAATACCGCTTGATCACGGAGCCGTCTTTCATGTGGTAGATCAGCTGAACATCGGTGTAGGAATCCTGAATCCGGTACGGGTAGCCCTTGGAACGGATTTCCTCTACCAGCAGGGTGTGAAGGGCGACCACCTTTTCCACATTCTCAGCTTTCCTTACGGTCTGCGGAATCCATGCGATCTGTCTGTTGCCCTTTTCATCCATAATGTTGAAGCCTCTGGTCGGGTAGCTGGCGTCCACATGGCCCAGGCGGGTTTCCACATAGCTGACATTTTCCGCTTTCGGTATTTTGGTATCGTACCCGAATGCGCCGGTAACGCAAATTCCGTAAAAAGCCGCAAAGGCAATCAAAAATATGCCATAGTAGGCAAAGCTTCTTTTCAGTCCCTTAAAGCCGCGCCCGTAAACGGCCTCGGCAATGATATGGGCGATGATCGACCCGACGAACAGTCCGACAAAAAAGCTGGCGCTGGAGTCGAAGGTGGAATGGAAGACCAGTGCGCCGGCCAGGCCTGCGGCAGCTGTGGCAACAAATCGGATCAGCGTTTTCGGAATCGGGAACGCATAGTTGCTCTCCGCGCACTCACTCTTTCTGCTGCGGTACAGGTACAGAGCAGAAGCGATCATCACAACGCTGAGGATCAGCCACCAGAGGAGAAACGGCACGGAAGAAAACGCTTCTTCGCCCAGACTGCCGTAAATCAGTGGCAGGTAGGAGGCCACAAAGGGGGAGAGCGCCGTATAGGGAACCGACTGAAAATCGATGTTCATATTCATGCCGGGGATGATCATTCCGGCGGTTACACGCCCGAGGAGGATCATCAGCGGGTAGGTAATGTTCACAACGACGATCGAGATCACCATGTCAAAGGTGGTGCCGCTGCAAACCGCCATAAAGGAGCAGAAGAAAAACGAAGCGCACGCCATCAGTAAAATCCAGCCCAAAGAGACGAGGAAGAATCCCATAAATTCGGAAAGGGCAACCTGATAAACGGCCGCGACCACAAGCGTGAGCGCGAAATTCAGCACCAGCGGAATCAGCAGCGCCACAAGGCAGCTGAGTACCCGGCCGCCCAGCAAAGCACTGCGGCTGACCGGCAGGGAATGGAACAGATCCACACTGCGCTTTTGGTGCATGTATTGGAACGCCAGCACGGAAAGGATCAGCACCATCAGCAGCGACAAAGAAGCGGTGCACAGCGGGAGCACGACACTCAGCGCGTTTAAAAACCGCTGAGACATGTCGATCATGTATCCGTTTTCCATATTGATGCGCTGGGCGTTGTTCATAGCCAGAATTTCAACCAGCGGCAGAGTGACAAAGTGAAGACCGCAGAACAGAGCGATCAGGCCAAAGCGATGGCGCAGCTCCCACAGAAACGTTTGAATCAGTTCACCGCGCAGATTATTTGAGGATATTTTCGATGTCATAACCGGCCACCTCCATTTCACTGATAAAGACTTCCTCCAGCGTAAGGGGAAGCAGTTCGATAAACACCGGGTTCAGCGCGTTGAGCTTCTCCAGAATTTCTTCCCTTTGCCCGCGAATGACAAGATTCAGCAAAGAACCGCGGGAATCCTGCTTGATGATGTCGAGCCCCTGGAACGCATCCTGCGCCGGCACCGGCTTAAATACGGCCTGCACGCGGTGAATGCCCAGCTTAAGGGTGTCGAGCTCCTGCTCAAAGATAACGCCGCCCTTGTGCATCAGGCCGACGTGGTCGCACAAATCCTCCAGCTCGCGCAGGTTGTGGCTGGCGATCACTGCACTCATGCCGCGCTCCGAAACCTCGCTCGAAACGAGCTTTTTCAGCAGCTGGCGCATCACCGGGTCAAGGCCGTCAAAAATTTCGTCCAGCAGCAGATAGCTCGGGCGAACGGAAAGCGCGTTGATCAGCGCCACCTGACGCTGCATGCCCTTGCTCATATTGATGATGCGGGCGTTTGTGTCGAGCGGAAACAGCGAGCAAAGCTCCTGGTAGCGCTGCGCGTCCCACGACGTGTACGTTTTGGAATAGAAATCGGCCATTTCCTTCATGCTGGCCTGCTGGAAAAAGTACGGATAATCCGAAATGAAGAACAGCCTGCTCTTCACGGCGCTGTTTTCAAACGGCGCCTGGCCATCCACAAGGATTTCTCCGTTTTCCGGCCGGTAAATGCCCGCCAGACTGCGCAGCAAAGTGGATTTGCCCGCGCCGTTGCTGCCCACAAGGCCAAATACGGAGCCTCCGCCGATGGTAAAAGAAATTCCGTCTAAAGCGACTGTGCTGCCGAATTTTTTTACCAGTGATTTGACTTCAATCATTGCTCAGAACCCCTCCCGTTAAAATGGTTTTCCACCTGCTGAATCATTTCCGGCTGAGTAACCCCGCAGTCTGCCGCGTTGGCAATGGCTTCGGTCAGCTTTTCCAGCGCCCTCGACTTCTGCCGCGACAGCACGGAAAGATCCGGTGAGATATAGGAACCTTTCCCCGGAACGGAGTAAATAATTCCATTTTGCTCCAATAATTGATACGCTTTTTGCACGGTGTTTGGGTTGATTCCCAGATCCTGGGCCAACGTGCGAACGGACGGCAGCTGTTCGTTTGGTTCCAGAGCGCCCAAAGCGGCCATTTTGGAAATGGACTTGTTCAGTTGCTCATAAATGGGCAGTCTGCTTTTATAATCCAGCGGAAACATCCGGTTCACCTCTCTGTGTATTAGTGTGTATTAATTCGATTAGTACAGTTTGAATATAACATGTGCGCTTCCCACTGTCAAGAAGCGCGCGGTATTTTTGGGTTACAGTTCTGTAAGCTTTCAGGAATCTGCAGGCGGCTCCGGCTGTGCGGCGCCGTTTTTCTGCGTGGGCGGAATGGGGCGCTTGCTCTGCTTGTCCAAGTCGGAATCCGACTCAAAAAGCCGGGGCAGTACGCCGGTTTTACACAGAACCTGATACAGAACAAAGAACAGCGTCATGTAGATCAGAATGCTCACCCGGCCGGCCACCAGCGCAAAATAGATTGCGGCCAGCATCGAGAGAGGATGAATATCTATAGAGGCGGAAACGATCTTCGGCTGGATCACCTGACGGATGGTGGAAATGAGCAGCCACGCAACGATCAGGGCCACCGCGGTAAAAATATCGCCCTGTGCCAGGCTGATTAAGGACAGCGGGATGTAAACCGTTCCCGGGCCGAGAATCGGCAGAACGTCCGCGATGCCGGCGATCAGGCTGAGCACCAGCGGGTACGGCACCCCCAGCAGGAAAAACACCACCAGGGTCTGCACGAAGGTGATAAAGTAGATCAGCAGAAAGGAGGCCAGCAGCTTCCCGCTCATCGTCAGGCTGTGGCGGGAGGCCGAGCGAATGTTGATCACCGTGGTCTGCGACAGAAACGACGCCACCTGGCGTTTGATCTTCGGCATATCCTTCGCAAAAAAGTAGGTGGAAAAAATCATGACGATAAACATCGTCAGTATTGCGGGCAAAGAAGTCAGAATCTGCAGAACCGTGTTCAGAACAGAGGTGAGAACGCCGGCGCCCGTTTGCAGGAACTTGATCAGCTGCTCCTGATTCTGGCGGATAAATTCCGAGTCGATTCTGTCCACATAAATTCCGAGATGTCTCATCTGTTCGTTGAGCGGCCCGACGATTTTTGTTATGTCGATGGAAGAGAGCCTCACCACCAGCGTGGTGATTTCTGTTACAAGCCAGTAGCCCAGCAGCGCCATTAAACCAAACAGGATGAAGAAAGACAGCAGGGTGACGAGAATGGACGCGAACCCCGGCCGCAGGTGCAGCTTCTCTTTCAGAAACCGCACCAGCGGCTGCAATATCAGCGCCAGCAGGAACCCCGCTACAAACGGGAAGGTAAAGCCCAGAGTCAGGGCAAAGAGATAAAAACAGATCGTGTACCCGATGAAAAACACGAACAACGGCTTTAACCGGGTCAGTTGAAGCTTGTCAAACAGAGTGGTCCCCTCCTTTTTGGGTTGCCGGCCAAGAAAAATGCGGATTTTTCTGCAGATGCCGCCGGTTTTATCTGCAGAGGAACAAAAACAGAGGCGATCAGGCCAACAACCGTTTGCCTAATCATATGCGGAAAATGAAGGAATGATATCATCCGTTCGGGAAGCGGCCAGATAAAATACCGCGCCGTCCGACCAGAGGGATACCATGCTTTCTCAGGCGCCCGAACCTTTCTTCAGATGTGCTGTGAGTTGCTGCAAATGTATGATATCGTGAAGTTATTATACTCTAAAAAGGATATCGCGTCAAAACAGGATACGCGGCGATCGGTAAATTTACCGTAAACTTTCTGTAACAATTTTCCTGTTAATTCTATTTTGGGGCTTTTTCTGAAGAATTTATTCAAAAAAACAGATTTCTTTTCCCGAATGCATCCGAGCGAAAAAAGCGTCCGGTGGGGAGGAGACAAATCATCCGCCGTTTTATTATGACGAAAGTGGAAACAATCGTATCAAAATAAGTACAGAATGTAAACACTGATGGATAGTTCTTGACAAAAAAATTTGTGCCCGATATTATTGTATCAGAGTAAAAAACAAACCTGCAACAAGCAATAGAAGAGAGGTGATCGAGCGTGTTGGAGAGAATCAGAAGAGTCATGTATGGACGCTACGGCGGCGATCAGTTGATGGTGGGCAGCCTGGTGGTTTATATGGTGCTCGTAACGGCTTCACGGCTGACGAATTTCTATCCGCTGACGCTGGTGGCCTATGTGATTTTCGGGTGGAGTATGTTTCGCATCCTTTCCCGCAACATTCCTCGCCGCTATGCGGAAAACCAGATGTTTTTAAAGTATTGGAACAAGGTGCCCAAGTGGTTCCGCTCCCAGCAGAAATATTTGCAGGATCGTAGAATATACCGTTACTTTAAATGCCCGAAATGCACGACCCGGCTTCGCGTGCCGAAAGGCCGCGGCAAGATCGAAGTGACCTGCCCGGTGTGCAAGGCTCAGTTTATCCGGAAATCCTAAGTGCTTCTTGGGGATTTCCGGCTTTTTTTATCTAACAAAGAGCGGCAGGGGAATTCCCCTGCCACTTGGGCATCAAAAGATTGTGAGGCCGCAGCTTACCGTTTTACTGCCGCGCAAGCCTCGTCGACTGGTGTTTTTAGTCGATGACCCGATGGTAGTATTCATCCACCCTGGCCCAGTCGATCACGCGGAAAAGAGCCTCCACATAATCTGCCCGCAGATTTTTGTACGATAAATAATAGGCATGCTCCCATACGTCGATGCCCAGAATCGGCCGCCATTCTCCCCGGGTCTCCATGATCGGGTTGTCCTGGTTTGGGCTGGCGGAGATCATTACGTCTCCGCTGGAGTTTGCGGAAAGCCACGCCCAGCCGGAACCGAACTGCCCCACGGCCGCCGCCGCGAGCTTTTCCTTCATCACCTCAAAGCTGCCGAAGGTGCGGTCAATCGCCGCGGCCAGCTTCCCGCCGGGGGCGCGCGGGCCGTTCGGGGAAAGCGTATCGAAATACAGGTTGTGGTTGTAATATCCGCCGCCGTTATTGCGCACCGCAGTCCGCAGAGCGGGGTCCTTTACGGTTTCGAGATGCGACAGAATCCGCTCGATGGATTCCCCGGAAAGCTCCGGCAGGCGTTCCATCGCAGCGTTCAGGTTCTTGGTGTACGCAGCGTGGTGCTTTGTGTAGTGGGTCGCCATGGTCAGCTCGTCGATCGTCGGCTCCAACGCGTTGAAATCGTAAGAAAGCTTCACTTGCTCAAACATGAAAACACTTCCTTTCCTCCATTTTGTTAGTCTAGTATAACATACTTTTCGCTCCCGTACAAGCCCAAAAGCATTGTTCTAGCTTTTGCACCGCACCGCCGGATATGCAGAGCGCGTGTCTTTTTTCATGTGATTTTTGCCTTGCGAAAGAGAAGCGGCCATGCTACAATCGTTTCATGACGCAAAGAAAGGCAGGCCCGCAGATGGAAAAGAAGAATATGCTGGTCTTATTCGGCTCCCCGCGGCCCCACGGCGCGACCGCGCGGCTGCTGCAGACATTTTTGCAAAAGATAGACCCCGAAGCTGTTCGGGTGACGACATTCGACGCGTACCGGGGAAACTATCACCCCTGTACCGCCTGCGGGTACTGTCAGACCCGTGAGGCGTGCGTGTTTCATGATCTGGATGAGTTCGACCGCGAACTGCGCGCCGCGGATTATCTGGTGATCGCGGCGCCGGTCTACCATATGAGCTTCCCCGCACCGTGCAAGGCCGTGATGGATCGCTGGCAGCGGTATTTTGAAGCGCGGTTCGCCATGGGGATCCGCCCGCCGATCGAAAAGCCGAAAACCGCTGCCTTTTTAACTGCCTACGGCTCCAGCAACCCCGAGGGGGCGCATATGATGACCCGCCAATTGGAGCTGGCCTTTACCGTTATGAACACGAAGCTGGAGCATGTGGTGGAGTGGCCGCATACGGATCAAACCGGCACGGCGGAGATTCCGCCGGAGGTTATGGAGAAGGCGCACCAGGCGGCGCTTGCTATGATGGAAAAAACGTGATAGAATAAAATATCAAAGCTATTTTTACGGGAGGCTTATTAGTATGTCAGGCCATTCAAAATGGAGTACCATTAAACGAAAGAAAGAGAAAATAGATGGTGCCAAAGCCAAGGTCTTTACTAAAATCGGACGAGAGCTTGCGGTGGCGGTAAAAGAGGGCGGAGGGCCGGACCCCAGATCCAATTCCAAGCTGAAGGACTGCATCGCGAAGGCCAAGGCCGCGAACGTGCCCAATGATAATATTGAGCGCATCATTAAAAAGGCGGCGGGCGACGGTGACGGCACCAAATATGAGAGCATCGTGTACGAGGGCTACGGCCCCAACGGTGTGGCGGTGATTGTAGAGGCTCTGACGGACAACCGCAACCGCACCGCAGCGGATGTGCGCCACTATTTTGATAAATTTGGCGGCAACCTCGGCACCACCGGCTGCGTTTCCTTCCTGTTTTCGCAGAAGGGCTTGCTGGTGATCGAGCGCGAAGGCTTGTCGGAGGACACCGTGATGACCGACTGCCTCGAGGCCGGCGCTTCCGATTTTCAGGCGGATGACGATGTGTTTGAAATCTATACCGAGCCGGATGATTTCAGCGCCGTGCTCTCCGACTTGGAGGGCAAGGGGTATGAGTTTGTGTCCGCCGAGGTGGAGATGGTTCCCACTACCTACACCAAGCTGACCGACCCGGATTCCATTGCGAAAATGCAGAAGCTTCTGGATAATCTGGAAGACAACGACGACGTGCAGAACGTGTGGCACAATTGGGAGAACGCGGACGACGCGGAATAATCCCGTGATTTTTCCGGTGCTCAGGCGGGTTTTCGGGTGATTTTGCAATAGCAGAATTCGGCTGAATTGTGTCAAACATCATTGAATTGTGAGAAACAGCTTAACTGTATTGTTACATGCAAACATTACTGAGTGTTTGTTATGTTGACGAAAGATGCGGTTAAGCTGTATTTATTAGAAATTGAGATTAGGAGAGATACGCCTAAAACAATTCGCTCGTATCCGAACGCTCTCATTTTTTCTATGGCAGAAAAATACAACTATAGTACCCTTATCAATAAGCCCTCCCAATCGCGCAATGCGAATCGGGAAGGCTGTTTTTTTCCCAAGCAGAAAGGCCCCGCCATTTGGCGGAGCCCTCCTGCTTGGTTCAGAAGATTGTATATCCTGTGAGTTGCACTCGTAAGCGAATTGGGTCGGGCGCCATCAAGCGGCCCGGGCTGGTGAAAGAAATTATTCCGTAAAGCGCGAAAGAAACGCTCTGGTGCGCTCGTTGCGGGTGTGGGAGAAAATCTCGTCCGGCGTACCGTTTTCCAGAACCGTGCCGCCGTCCATAAAGATGACGTGGTCTGCCACGTCGTGGGCAAACTGCATTTCGTGCGTTACCACCACCATGGTCATGTGCTCTGCGGCCAGCTGGCGCATGACCCGCAGAATCTCGCCCGTCAGCTCGGGGTCAAGGGCCGAGGTCGGCTCGTCGAAAAACAGAATTTCCGGATTCATGGCCAGTGCCCGGGCAATCGAAACCCGCTGCTGCTGCCCGCCGGAAAGCTGGTACGGATAAGCGTCCTCTTTTTCAGAAAGCCCCATTTTTTTCAGCAGCTCTCTTGCGGCAGCGACGGCCTCCTCGCGGCTTTTCTGCAGCACGCGCACCGGCGCGTCCGTAATGTTTTTCAGCACGCTGTAATGCGGGAACAGATTGAAGTTCTGGAATACCAGCCCCAGGCGCAGGCCGATTTTCCGGCACTGCTCAGGGGAGGAATACACGGCCCTTCCATCGGGGCCGTTTTGTACCAATACCTCGTTGCAGACGGAAATAAGGCCCGAATCCACGCTTTCCAGCTGGGCGATGCAGCGCAGTAGAGTGCTTTTTCCCGAACCGGACGGCCCGATGATGGCGAGCACCTCGCCCCTGCGCACCTCCAGCGAGATCCCCTTGAGGACTTCTTCGCCGTCGAAGCCTTTTTTGATGTCTGTCGCGGTCAGAATTGTCTGGCTCATTGGAAATCCCTCCTTATTGGTAATAGCTCAGCCGGTTTTCCAGCACCGTAAATGCCCGGGTGACGATCCCGTTCATTACCAGGTAGAACAGCCCGGCGATTACCAGAGGAGTCATATCCACAGCGCTCGAAACCCACTGAGAGGTGACCTTCAGCAGTTCCACGACGCCGATCACCTGCGCCAGAGAGGTGTCTTTTACCAGAGTGATGAATTCGTTCCCCATCGGGGGCGTGATCCGCTTGATCACCTGGGGCAGAACAATGTGAAAAAAGGCCTGCGATTTGGTGTACCCCAAAACCTTTGCGGCCTCCCGCTGCCCTTTGGGGATGGCCTCCAGCCCGCCGCGGTAAATCTCGGCAAAATAGGCGGCGTAATTCAGGGCGAACGCAACCTCCGCAGCCAATACACGATCCAGCTGGATCCCGAACAGGGGCTTTAACGCGTAGAACATGAACAGCAGCTGGAGCATCAACGGGGTTCCGCGCATGATCAATATGTAGAAGCGCACGGGCAGATTGACGATTTTCAGCTTCGACATTCTGCCAAGCGCCACCAAAAGTCCCAAGGGAAGCGAGACAATCAGGGTGAAAAGGAAAATTTGCAGGGACATCAGCGTTGCCGTAAACATTTCTGTTAATAGCACCTGATAATTCATAGCTTAGACCTCCGGGACCAATTTTGCAGGCGGGTTTTATTTTACGTCCACCGTTGTAACATCTTCACCGAACCATTTTTCAGAAATGGTTTTCATCGTGCCGTCCTTTGCCATTGCGTGCAGGGTTTCGTCGATCTTATCCTTCAGGGCCAGATCGTTTTTGCGCATGCCGACAACATAATCCTCAGACGCCAAAGAGATCGCCGTGCCGCCGTTCTCCAAAATGCGGAAGGAGCCGGGCTGGTTTTTCAGGTAGAAGCGCGCGACAACCTCGTCGATCGAGATTGCGTCGATGGTGCCGTTCTGAATTTCCAGAATCGCCTTGGTGTAGTCGTCGATCTGCACGACCTGCTTCAGGGAGCTTTTGAATTCCTTATTTTCCACCGCGTTCAGCGCAGCTTCGGCGGAGGAATCGCTCTGCACGCCGATCACCCTGCCGCTCAAATCCTTGAGCGTTTTGTAGGCGGACTCCGTCTTGACCAGAATGATCTGGTTATTGCTCATGTAGGGAATGCTCAAGGCCATCGCCTCGGCGCGCTCGGGGGTTTTGCTGAAGCCGTTCCACAGGCAGTCCACGTTGCCGTTGTCCAGCTCGGCCTGCTTGTTGCTCCAGTCGATCGGCTGAAGCTTCAGTTCTACGCCAAGGCGCTTGCAGGCTTCCTTCGCCAGATCAATATCGAATCCGATCAACTCGCCGGTCTTGGTATCTTTATAGCCCATCGGGGGGAATGCGTCGTCCAGCCCAACCACCAGAATGCCGGCCTTTTCCACCTTGTTCCAGGATTCATCTGCGCCGGCCGCGGAAGATGCCGGCTGGTTTCCCTGGCCGCAGGCGGTCATTCCGAGCGATATCGTAAGAGCGAGGAGCGAAGCCAGTAATTTCTTCATAATAACAGTCCTTCCAATTTTGATCATTTTGTTCACTTTAGTATAGTAGCATTAAAAAGCGTTCGCGATAACGTTTTTTATTCTACTCGATTCATAAGAAAAAGTAAAGAGATTTCAAAAAGTCTATGCAAAGTATGCAAAAAGCTTCCGGTTTTGCCGGAAGCTTTCAGAGCATCTTCAGCAAAGCGCGGCCTTTTCGCGGAAGATTCCGCAGGCGCCGCACCCTGATGAGTCAACGGAAAATGATTAGTTGAAGTAGCTGCGGTTGCGTGCAGCCTGACCATGCTGCACTACGTTATACGCCACGTCAAAGCGGATGGAAACATGATTCAGTACGGTAGAACCGCTCAGCACATCCACCACAACATAGCAGGTGCCGGGGGCTTTTCCCGTAACGCGGTAATTGCCGTTCGGGAGCCTTTGCACGCTGGCGATTCCGGTGCGGCTGGAATAAACGTTGATGGTTTTGGTGTAGGCGTTTCCGGCCAGAGCAACGCCGATGTCGTAAATGTTGCCGGGCGCCATGGTGTAGGTGTTCGTATCGATCATGACAGAGCCGGCATACTGCACGCCGTTGTAAATCAGATCGGTATTGGCGGAGCCGTTGTTCGTTCCGGTGTTCGCTCCGGCGGGGATATCCGATGAGGGATCGTTTTTGAGCTTAAAGGAATACCCCTTGCTGCTGGCGTATGCGCGCACATAGGAATCCGCAGAGCCGCGCAGCGTGGTGTTGTCTCCAAACGCACTGCGGCCGATGTCCTGCACGCTGTCGGGGACGACAAGGGTATAGAGCTTTGTGCAGTCGTAAAACACGCCGTCGCCGATTCCCTTCAGCCCATCCTCAATGGTGACGGAGCTGAGCATCTGGTCGTAAGCAAACAGGTCGTCCTCCAGCGTGCCGAGCTCGGCGGGAATATTGACGGACTGCAGGCGTGAGCAGTAAGAGAATGCGCCGTCTTCCAGCGTGGAAAGATACTGGGGAAGCCTGACGGACTGCAAATTGACGCAGTAGGCGAACGCCTCCGACTTGATTTCTTCCAAAAGCGAGGGCAGCGAAACGCCCGTCATTGCGCGGCAGTTGTAAAACGCGCGTTCCCCAATGGAATAGAGCGAGCGCGGAAAGTTGATATTGGTCAGAGAGGTGCAGTTGAAAAAGGTTTTGGCCGGGAGTTCTTCCATGCCGTCTGGCAGGCTGGCGCTTGTCAGCGCCGTGCAGTAGGCAAACACGGAATCGTCCATCTCCGAGATGGTGCGGGGAAGAGAAACAGAGGTCAAGGCCTTGCAGTAGCTGAACGCTTCCTGCCCAAGCTCGGTAAGACCGCTGCGGAAGTTGACGCTGGTGAGCCTTGAGCAGTAGCTGAACGCGTTTTCTTCAATAGTATTGACGTCTGGCGGAATGGATATGCTTGTGATGCCGGAGTTGTAAAAGGCGGCGTCTTCAATGACCGTCACATTCGACGGAATCGAAATGTCGTTTAAAACGGTGCAGCCGCTGAACAGCCCGCTGCTGATTTCCGTCAGTTTTTTGGGCAGTGTAATATTGCGTAGCTTAGGGCATTCCGCAAAGGCGCGGGAACCGATCGACTCAACACTGCTGGGCATGGAGACCGAGGCAAGGCGGCCGCAGTCGTAGAATGCCTTCTCGTCGATTGTCTCAACGGAATCGGGGATCGTCACGTAGGTGATGCGGTTGTTTCCCGAAAACGCGTTGGCGCCGATTTCGGTGACGGTGGACGGGATTTTTACGGTAGTGTCGGTTCCGCTGTACTTGGTCAGCACTCCGTTCGATATTTTAAAATCGCTGGATGCGGCGAATACAGACGGCGCAGAAAAAGCCGATGCAGCCAATACGAAACCGATGACCAGAGTCAGCAGTTTGTATTTCTTCATAGAAACACGCTCCCTTTTTAAAAATGCATAAGATGTCATTTTATTCTGATTGATAATATAACTATAATGTATCATGAGATGGAAATATTTGCAAGAAAAGTAACAAGACTGAAAAAACTGCTTGATCCCAAAACGGGGAACTGTTTTTGTGTTGACCGTGGCGGCGGAAAGGCTTATACTGGAAATGAAAATACCAACAGGAACCAGCAGGAGAGTGATATCATGAAAAAATTTGTCATTACGATTGCACGTGAATACGGCAGCGGCGGCAGAACCGTCGGCAAATTGCTGGCCGAGGAGCTGGGGGTTCCGTTTTATGACAGAGAGCTGCTTCGCATGGCGTCCGATGAAAGCGGAATTAACGAGGCCCTGTTTGCGAGAGCGGACGAAAATGTGAAAAGCACCGTGCTGTGGAAGGCGTTCCGCAAATCGTATACGGGCGAACCGATTCCGCCGGACAGCGAGGATTTTGTATCCAACAGCAATTTGTTTCAGTTTCAGTCTAAGGTGATCCGCGAGCTGGCGATGCAGGAATCCTGTGTGATCATCGGCCGCTGTGCGGACTATATCCTGCGGGACATGGATCACGTTTTAAGGCTGTATGTTCACGCCCCAATGGAATCCTGCATAGAGCGCGCCAGAGTATTCCATCCCAATCTTTCGGACGCGGAGCTGCGCCGCCTGATTCAGAAAATCGACAAGCGCCGCGCGGAATATTACGAGTATTTCACCGGGAGGAACTGGAAGGACGCGGACAACTACGACCTGTGCTTCAACAGCAGCCAGCTTTCGTGGGATCAGTGTGTCCGGCTCGTGAAGGCGTATCTGGAGATTAAACTGGGCTGACGGCACCCGGGCCGCCAAAGCACGGCGGGTCGCCGCGTGTTTTGCCCTGCCTTGGCGGGGCTGCGTTTCCTTCATCAAGAATCAAGCTCCGGAGAGGGCCGACTGGCCGGCTCCGGAGCTTTTCAGTGTTCGGCCAGCATTCGGGTTTCTCCGGAGGCATACTCCAGCTCGAAGACAGCTTTTGTCAAAATCAGGAAGCTTGGCTCTCTTTGTTAGTTATAACATACAATTGCGCGGATTTCAATTCTCCCTCCCGTTTTTAGGGAAGAAATGGGGAGGAACGTTCGATTCTTTCCGGTTGCTTTCATATTCTGATTTTTGGCCGCATATCTATAACCAATCAGATTAGTTTGGGAGGCAGAGCTGTGAAAGGCATAGTAGAAGAGCGAGCCGTAGAGCTGGGAGAATACATCATAGAGAACAACGCGACCGTTCGCAAAGCCGCGAAAAAATTCGGCGTCAGCAAATCCACTGTACATAAAGATGTGGCGGAACGTCTGAAATATGTTGATCCGCAGCTGTACAAAGAAGTGAAGAATGTGCTGGAGATCAACAAGGCTCAGCGCCATATTCGCGGCGGCATGGCCACTAGAATGAAATACAAAAAGGATTGATCCACCTGTGATTTTCTGGCAGCCGGTCTGTGCTCGGCTGCAGCAAAAACGGCGGTTCCCGCTTCCAAAAAGAAGCCGCCGCATTTGATTTTTTGGGGGGAGATCAGTGCTGAATCATCCGGTACCCTGCCGTAAGAAGCGCGCTGCGAATCTCTTGAATGTGCTGGTGATTGCGCGTTTCCATCACGATGCGCAGGGTGCAGCCGTTGATGTCGCTGCCCTCGCCGGAATGGTCGTGGCGAACGGCCACCACGTTGCCGCCCAGATCCGCGATGATGGCCGAAACCTCTTTGAGCTGCCCGGGCTTGTCGACCAGCTCCAGCGTCATGTCGCAGGAGCGGCCGGCCTTGAGCAGGCCGCGGCTGATGATGCGGGACAGAATCGTGACGTCGATATTGCCGCCGGACACGAGGCAGACCACCTTTTTGCCCTTCAGGTCCAGCTTGTTGAACAGGGCGGCGGCCACCGAAACGGCGCCCGCGCCTTCGGCGATCAGCTTTTGCTGCTCGATCAGCGTCAGAATGGCGGTGGAGATTTCGTCGTCGGTCACGGTCACGATCTCGTCAACGTATTGGTCGCAGATCGAATACGTCAGGTCGCCGGGCTGCTTGACGGCGATGCCGTCCGCAATTGTGCATACGCCGTTCAGGCATTCCACCTGATGGTGCGCCAGCGCCTGCACCATAGACGGCGCGCCGCTGGACTGCACGCCGTATACCTTGCAGTTGGGGTTCAGCGACTTAATGGCGTAGGCCACGCCGGAAATCAGCCCGCCTCCGCCTACCGGAACGATCACCGCGTCCACATCCGGCAGCTGGCTCAAAATCTCAAGGCCGATGGTGCCCTGGCCCGCCATCACGTCCTCGTCGTCGAACGGGTGGATGAAGGTGCTGCCGGTTTCCTTCTGAATCTGGAGTGCGCGCTGGTATGCGTCGTCGTATACGCCGTCCACCAGCTCCACCTGCGCGCCGTATGCACGGGTGGCCTCCACCTTTGAGATGGGGGCGGAATTCGGGATGCAGATGCAGGACGGGATGCCGCTTCTGGCGGCCGCCAGAGCCACGCCCTGCGCGTGGTTTCCGGCGGAGCAGGCAATCACTCCGTGCTCTTTCTCCTGCGGACTGAGGGATGCTATTTTATAGTAAGCGCCGCGCACCTTAAAGGAGCCGGTGACCTGAAGGTTTTCCGTTTTCAGGTAAAGCTCGCAGTCGTCGCTGAGCTTGGGCGCGTGGATCAGATCGGTCTGGCGGATCACATCCTTTAAAACGAACGCGGCGTGGTATATTTTATCTAAGGTCAGCATGCTTCTACCCCCTGAGTGCTCATGGCCATTGCCCCTGTGCGAAGAATCTGTTCAATTTGGTACGGCTTGCACAGCTCAATCAGGCTGTTCAGCGCCGTGGCGTCGCCCACCAGCTCCAGAATCATCGCGGTGGGGGAGACCTGCAGAATCGAGGCGTGGAACGCGTTGGCCAGCGTGACGAGAAACTCGCTGTTTTCGGGTGTGCGGCGAACGCGCAGCAGCAGGTGCTCGCGCACCACCGCGCTGTCCCGCTCCAGAACGGTCACCTGCTCAATTTCCTCAAGCTTGCTCAGCTGTTTATCCACCTGGCGGACAATGCGGTCGTCGCCCCGCACGACAATGATCATTTCGGAATACTGCTCATCCTCCGTCTGCGCGGCCACGATGCTGATGATGTTGTAGCACCGGCGGCTGAACAGGCCCGAGATGCGCAGCAGAACGCCGGGGGTGTTTTTGGCGCGCACCGACAAAATGTACTCTGTTGCTTTTGTGTCACTCATTGCTGCTGCTCCTTTTCGTCGATTTCCAAAATGGGTTCTTCCGCCGCGGCCCCCGCAGGAACCATGGGCAGAACGTTCATGTCGCTGTCGATCAGGCAGTTGATCAGGGACGGGCCCTGGTAGTCGAGCGCCTGGCGGAGGACAGGCTCCACGTCGCGGCAGGTGCGGATGGTAAAGGCCTTTACGCCGAACGCCTCGGCCAACAGCTCGTAGTTTGTCGCCTTATTCAGTGTTGTCTGAGAAAAGCGGCCGTTGTAAAACAGCTTCTGCCACTGGCGAACCATTCCCAGAACGTTATTATTCACGATCAGCTCAATCACGGGGATATTGTACTTGGCGGCGGTGGAAAGCTCCGCGCAGTTCATGTGGAAGCTGCCGTCGCCCGCAACGTTTACCACCCGCAGCCCCGGCTGCGCCACCTGTGCGCCGAGCGCCGCGCCCAGGCCGAAGCCCATGGTGCCCAGCCCGCCGGAGGTGATCATGCGGCGCGGTTTTTGGAAGGGATAAAACTGCGCGGTCCACATCTGATGCTGGCCCACCTCTGTGGAAAGGATCAGTTGGTCCCCGGCCAGCCGGTAAAGCGTTTCCAGCAGGTACTGCGGGGTCACGCCGTCTTTACAGCCGGCCGCCTGCGAGAGCGGATATTCCCGCTGCCACGCCTTGATCTGCGCCGTCCATTCGGGGCGGCTGGCCGGTTCCAGCCGGCTGTTCAAAGCCTCAAGTACGGCACGGGCGTCGCCCTTGAGGCGGAGGTCGGCATAGATGTTCTTATTGAACTCGGCGGAGTCGATATCGATATGCACCACGCGGCAGCCGCGCGCGAACAAATCCGCGTTGCAGATCACGCGGTCGGAAAAACGGGTGCCGACCGCGACCAGCACGTCGCATTCCTTCAGCGCCAGAGCGGAGGGAACCGTGCCGTGCATGCCGAGCATGCCGAGGTACCGCTCGTCGGTCTGGTCGAACCCGCCCTGACACATCAAAGAGCAGGAGACAGGAGCGTCCAGCTTTTCACACAGCTCCCGCAGAGCGCCGGTGGCCTCCGACGCGATGACGCCGCCGCCCGCGTAAACAAAGGGACGCCGGCATTCCCGGAGCAGCTCCACCGCCTGCAGGAGCCTGCTCTCGTCCGGCAGGGCGGGCGCGCCGACCGGATGATCCGGTTTTTGGGAGGTGAATTCACACTTGTGCGCCGTCACATCCTTTGGGATATCCACCAAGACGGGGCCTTTTCTGCCGCTCTGCGCAATGCGGAACGCTTCGCGCAGGGTGAACGCCAGGTCGCCGACGTCCTTGACGATGAAGTTGTGCTTGGTGATGGGCATCGTGATTCCGGTGATGTCCACCTCCTGAAAGCTGTCCAGACCCAGAAGGCCGAGATTGACGTTCCCCGTGATGGCGACCATCGGAACGGAATCCATGTACGCGGTGGCGATGCCGGTCACAAGATTTGTCGCGCCGGGGCCCGAGGTAGCAAGGCAGACGCCGGTTTTTCCGCTGGCGCGGGCATAGCCGTCGGCGGCGTGAGCAGCGCCCTGCTCGTGAGAGGTTTCGATGTGATTGATCTTGTCCCGGTACTCGTACAGGGCGTCGTAAATGTTCAGCACCGCCCCGCCCGGGTACCCGAATACGGTGGTGGCGTCCTGTTCCAGTAAGCATTCCATAATAATCTGCGCGCCGGTTAACAGCATGTTTTTTCCTCCTGCAATGAATTTTCGTTCCGTCGGAAGGGGGACAAATAAAAAAGCCCCCGCCTCCGGTTTCCCAGAGGCGAGGGCGTCAGCTCCCGCGGTACCACTCTGTATTGCTGCCCGGTATAGGCAGCCTCTTGCTGCATATCTAACAATATGCTTCCCGGTAACGGAGGAAATCCGGACTCAGCTTACTACCCAGCGGTTTCAGCCGTCTGCTCAAGGGTGATGTCCTGTGGGCGCCCTGCTGCCTCGCACCAACCGGCAGCTCTCTGAAAAGACGGTATCTCACATTCGTGTCCCTGTCAAAGCATTTTTTCTGTTGTTATCATAGTATTCGATTGTTTTTGGTTTGTCAAGAGGGACAGGCAGAAAAATTGTTTTTCTTGAAAAGACAGAAATCGAGAAATCAGGTCAGGCTCTGTCGCCGAGCAGAGTCGATACGACCCCACACAGGATTCCGCCCACGGGGAACACCACCCAGCCCGGGTGCCACAGGCCAAACAGAAAGCCGAGGAGGAGAAACACCGCTGTCGCTATCAGCATAATGGCGCCGCTCAGCCGACCCGCGAGCGTATCGTCCTGCCCCCTGGAAGCGTAGCGGTGGTAAACAGGTGCGGACAGCTGGTATTGCTGCAGCTGCTCCTCCCAGTAGGATTTCTGCATCCCGAAGTAAACAAACAGGCTGACTCCGGCGGCAACCAGGAGGAAGAAGATGGTCGTAGCCAGAAAGCCATCGCCGAAAATCGCTTCAAAAATATGCTGCATCACAATGGCGAGGATACAGCAGACCACCCCTGCGGTGATCGCGATGGCGAAGCGGCCGCGGAACGCCTCATAGCCGCGCAGCAGCTCTTCGGGAATGGAGGGAGGGTAGCTTCCCGCCGTAGATGCTGCGGTGGGGGGATCCTGATCCTCCGAAATCCCCAGCTCCTGCCGGATTTCATCCATGCTGCCGAATTCCGAGATCACGGCCCCGAACGCCTCGTTTTCATTCTTTCCCTCTTTTAAAAGCGCTTCATAGCGCTCCTCCATGCTTTCAATGATGTTCATTTTCACTTCGGCGACCTCCTTCGTGCGGGGCAAGGAGGCAAAGGAATTTTCTACGTAAATCTGAATTTTACTCATGCTCATGCTCGTTCTCCTCTTTCTCACTGGTAAAATAGTCTACGATCTGCCTGGTCAGCTTCCATTCGCCGCACTTCTCGCGGTAATACGATCTTCCAGCATTGGTGATGGTGAAATAGGTGCGGGGCTTGCCGAAGGATTCAGAACCGTGATAGCTGGCGATATATCCGCTTTTTTCCAGGCGGTTGATGGCGGAATACAGGGTTGTTTCTTTCATGCTGTAAAGTCCCCCGGTGCGCGTCTGAATTTCCTTTGAGATTTCATATCCGTAGGAGTCGTGCTCCAGCAGAAGGAACAGAATCATAATGTCGTTGTAGCCGCGCATGATATCGCTGCTGATCAAATGCGTTCTCCCTCCTTTTATTACTACGTCTGTTGAAGTAATTTGAGTATAGCACAACTACTACGACAAGTAAAGTAATTTTTAAAAAACTTGACAGACGCTTCTGTTTTCCGGTAAAATACTTTTAACTTAAAAGTTTAAAGGAGTATCCATATTCATGAATTCTGTTCAGCAGGAGGAGCTGAATCACTTTTTTGTAGAAACCTTTAATAAGATTCTGCAGTATGAGGAAGCCGCGCTTTCTGCCGGAGACACTGCCGGCCTGAGCATGAAGGAGCTGCACATACTGGAGGCGGTGGCGCAGATGCAGGCCCGGCAGGAGAACACCATGTCGAAGATCGCGGCGCGGCTGGGAATCAGCGTAGGCGCGCTCACCACGGCAGTCGGTGTGCTGGTTGCAAAGCAGTGCCTTGAGCGCCGCGGCTGTGAACAGGATCGCCGGGTTGTGTGGATTGTACTGACACCGAAGGGGGAAAGGGCGGAGTGGCAGCATCGTCTGTTTCACCGCGATATGGTTCAGATGATCGGCGATTCCCTTTCGGAAGAAAGGCTTTGCTCCCTTTTGGAATCCCTGAAAATCTTAAGTCGTTTTTTTGAAGAAAAAAAGGAAGGCGGAATGACAGCATGAGCGTTCAGATTTTAATAGACAGTACGGCAGATTTGTCCCGGGAGGAGGCCGAGCAGCTCGGAGTCCGGATTGTTCCGCTGACCGTGCACTTCGGCAATCGCCAGTTTATCGATAAATATACGATCACAGACGAAGAGTTTTATGGGATGCTCAACACAGAGGCGGAGATGCCGACGACGACGCAGGTGAGCCCCCAGAGCTTTCTGGACGTTTATGCCGAGTACCCGAACGATGAGATTGTGGGGATTTACATTTCTCAAAAGCTGAGCGGTACCTATCAGTCCGCCGTGATTGCGAAAGAGGAATGTGGACGCGACGATGTTTACCCGGTCGATTCCGCAACGGTTTCCGCCGGCGCGGCTCTGCTGGTGCGCGAGGCGATCCGCCTGCGCGACGAGGGGAAGAGCGGCAAAGAAATTGCCGAGTACGTCACCGGGCTGGCAAAGCGCGTGGAAATGCTGGCGGTTTTCAACACAATGAAATATCTGGTCAAGGGCGGCCGCCTTTCCAGCACGAAGGGGACGATCGGCAACCTGCTGGGGATTAAACCGATCATCCGGGTAAAGGACGGCGTTCTCGAGGTGATCGGGAAAGAGCGCGGCATGAAAAAGGCGTGTGAGTTTGTCGTTCACCATCTGCGCGAGCTCCCGGATTTTGATTCGTCGATGCCGATTGCGTATTCGCATAGCTTTAACCAGCAGGATCTTGACGCGCTCAAGCAGGACCTGGGAGAGGGGCAAACCCTGCTGATGGGCAGCGTGGTGGGCACGCACGCCGGCCCGGGCGCCATTTTGGTAGGGTATTTCCGTAAATAATTGCAAAGCCTGTCGTGGCCTCGCCGCAAGCCGAAGGGATGTTGGCTGCTGTAAAATGCGCCCGCTGAAAAACAGTGCGCAAAAATGCGCTTTGATCCGGCCCAGCCGGATCAAAGCGCATTTTTCGTTGCAGAGCAATCACCGGCCTTGCCGGTGGTCGCTTATTTATCAGGGCAAATTTGATTGCAGCAGCGCAATTTTTTACAAATGCTCAATCAGCCTCTGTGCAAAAGACCAAAAAAACTGATGTTTGACTCAGCGCTTCGTTTGCAGAGACAGAATTCGGTTACAGCTGATTGCCGGAGGTCGTGGAGGAACGGAATTTTCCGGGAGCGGCTCCCGTGTGCTTTTTAAACGCGCGGATGAAGTTGTTGGCGTTGCCGAATCCGCATTCCACCGCAATCTGGGCGATCGGTTTTTTCGTATTCCACAGCAAATCCTTGGCGTAGGAGAGCCGGTTCATCAGCAAAAATTGCTTTGGGCTGTACCCGGTCATGCTTTTAAAGCTGTGCGACAGGTAATAAACGCTGATGTAGAACTGTTCCGCCAGCTCTTTGATCTGGATATCCTCCAGGCAATGCTCCTCCAAATACTTTTTTACTTCGTAAATGTGCGAGGAGTGCCGGCCGTCGTACGAGGCAAACTGCCCGGCGGAACGGCGGTAGGCCAGAATCAGGGACTGCTGCAGAAAGGATACCATGTAGTCGCCGCGGTAAGGGCGAAAATGAGCGCTCTCGCGGGTCATTCCTTCAAACAGCGTTTCGGCTTCCTCCTGGCAGTCGGTTAAATCGAAGGTGGGGAAGCTTTCGGCGGAATGATGCTGAAAAACAGACATCAAAGGGCTGTCATACAGTATGTGATGAATTTTCAGCGGCTGAATCGTTACCAAATACCGTTGATACGGCGCTTCCAGCACCTCGAGTGAGCATTCATCCAAATTACTGAAAAAGAACATATGTCCCGCAGGAATAATGTAATTTGCTCCGTTGACAGTCAGCCGAATTTTTCCCTGTTTGATATAAATCTGACGGTATACGTTGAAGTAAAGCTGTTGAATCGGCATGTCGGAATCAGCATAGGTACAGTCAATTGCCAGATCTAGCTGCGGTTCCATAATAGACCTCCTTTGCCCGTTTGATTCATGTTTTCAGAAAACGACACGATGTCGGTGTTCGGTAAAGTGCCCGCGCCGTGGTTTTGTTGGGGCCGGGGCGTGCGTTTCAGGTTGGGGCTGTGCGTTTCAGGCCGCGAGCCAAAGCCTTTTTGTCCGGGGGAACCCGGTAGGATTCCGTGATCTTCTGAATCGCCTTATTGTGAATAAAAACATCCCAGGTCGGCTGCTCCAGGTAAGGGAGCGTTCGCTCCGGGTCTTTGGCAAAGCACTCCGAAACAGCCCATGCGGCCGCCATTTTGGCATAATACCCTTCCGCCCGCAGCCTCGTCAGCCGAAGCAGCGTGCGCTCCAGGTATTCCGCGCCGCAGTAATGATCCAGCAGCATCACCACACCGAAGCGGCAAAAAAACTCCCGTTCGGAGTCCAGATAGGGCGCAAGGAAATTCCACACGGTTTCCGGCTCGCGCCCGGCCAGGCGGAAGCCGGCGCAAAAGCTGTCGCACACGGACCAGTTGTCGATTTTGGGAACAAAATCAGCGGTGCGGGCCAGCAGCTCCGGTGTGTCTGCCCTGGCGCACCCGAGAACAAGGCCCTGAAGCATAATCTCCTCAAAGGTGTCGTCCGACGCCTGCGCGAGATAGCCGCGCCAGTCTCCCGCCGCAATCTGTTTTGCCAGCCGTCGCAGCGTGGGGAGCCGCACGCCTAAAATGTGAGAGGTTCCGGGCAGAAGCTTTTCGCTGAACGAACGATACGATGATTCCGCCAGCAGCTCCAGCTGCCGGCGGGCCGGAATCTCCCAGTCCCATTCGGGCCGGGCGCTTTTCTCCATCCGAAAGAACCTCCTTACCGCAGTTTTCCGCACCGGGCAGAAAACCCGCCGGCAGTATTCGGAACCGATTTCGTACACTCGGAACCCACTCATATGCTTTCAGAATAACAGCTTGAACGATAAAAATCAATAACCCTAAAAGCAATTTTTAACAAATCTCTCAAAGAATCGGCTCTGCATCTCGCTTTTCAGGCAATGCCGTGCCGGGGAAAACTGTTTAAAAGAATATTTGCTGCCGTCAAGGGAACTTTTCCCTGCGATAAAGCAAAAGCTTTTCTGTCGTTTTGAGAAAAGACGCTGCTTCCGAGACGGCTCAAAACACCCCGTACCGGGAGGCAGAGAAAAAGTGGCCGCCGCACGCCTTTCGGCATCAAAACACCCCATTGGTTTCCGTATGCCATACGGGAACCAATGGGGTGCAGCTCATGATCCTACTATGCCGTTTGAAAGCGTTTTTCCTGTTTTCAGAAATGTTTTTGCAGTACAGCCGCACCCCGAAATCCAGGAGCATACAAGCCGGTATGCTCCTGCCGGGTTTGCCGTTTTCTCCTGCGCTGTTTTCGGTGTTCTGCATGCTTTGTAAAAGAAGATCACATTCCCTTTTTGACCTGACAGCATGCGGGAGAAACAGAGTCTTGGGGCTCCTGCGCGTGCTCCTTTTTCAGCAGATAAATGGCCGCCGCGGCAGTCAGGGCATAAAGGAGCGTCATAACCAGCAGGATGCTGTCGGTATTCAGGCCCAAATCACTTCTCATGACCCGATAGCTGCCCAGAAAACCAAAGAAGAGGAACACCGCGGCTGAAATCAGCTTTACCGTCCGCTCCGGGATCTTCTTACACAATACGACGCCGACGAGGATCCCAATGCCGTCGGCGACCAGCATGCCCAGCGTGGTGCCGGCCAGAATCCAAAGCGGGTTTGTGGGGAATTTCGCGGCAAGCGCCACTGTGGTCAGCTGGGTTTTGTCTCCCATTTCCGCAACGAAAAACGCAAGCGCTACGGTCGCGACGGCGCCGAACCTTGTTGTTTTGTTTTCCTCTCCCTCCAGCTTGTCCCCGCGGATGGTCCATAGCCCGAAAAAGATAAACGACAGCGCGGCAATTCCCTGAATCCATACCTGAATTGTTTCAAACCGCGTCAGCATATGGCCAACGGCCACGGCCAGCGCATGGTTTAAAATCGTGGCCAATAATACGCCGACCATGACCTTGGCGGCTTTGTATTTTGCCGCGAAGGCCATTGCCAAAAGCTGTGTTTTGTCTCCCATTTCGGCTAAAACGACTGCGCCCAGTGAAAAGGCTAAGGCTGTGATTCCCATTCTACTTCCTCCGTTTGTAATTAAAAATGACAAAAGAAAAACCCAAGTATAGCTGTACAGCCATACTTGGGTGGGTTCATCGAAACACTGAGAACACATGTATAGCCGGTAAAGGTATACATGAGTCTCGTTCATTAAGGCAAGCCAGACTGGATAAAGTCATTATGTTGACTTGCCGCATACAACAGGTATGCAAACTACTCCCTCATGAGTTTTCAATTGTGGCCTTATTATACTGTGCGCAGGCGGAAAAGTCAAGTAAATCATTCCAAGTGAAGGAAATACGGACAAATGCGCATTGGCAGAACCCCCATGGGGCGGCAGACGGCCGTGAGGGCATCTGTCCCCTTGCCCGGAATGCCAAAGGGTTTGTACCCTTCGGCAGAGGGACGGCGAGGAATACGTCCGGCGTCAGGCTTACCGTTTGCTGTGCCTCTGCGAAAACAGGCTGGGGTTCAAAAAAAACCTCCCAATGAAGAACACCGGAGGATTTTTCTGAAAAACTGCCGTAACGAACGGGTGTGCTCAATCAGATTCTTCTTCAAGCCGCTTTGCTAACCGTTCCATACATTTGTGGCATACGTTGTGGTCTTTGTACTTTGAAATGCGATCCATGCTCCCGCAGAAAATACAGGAAGGTTGGTATTTCTTCAGAATAATCGCAGAATCTTCCACAAAAATTTCCAAAGAATCTTTTTCTGTGATGTTGAGAGTGGATCTAAGCTCTTTTGGCAGTACGATACGCCCGAACATATCGACCGGCCGAACAATCCCCGTAGATTTCATGATGGTTCCTCCTAATCATAACCAATACCAATGCCTTTGCCAAAAACAAAGCTGTATTCCCGATAAATTGATATTGCGTGTTAATAATACCTTTTTTTGGCATTTGTGTCAATCAACAAACAGTGAATAAATCTTTAATTTTTACAGTATGTATTTGTACAAATAAACTTATTTTCTTGACTTTGATTCCTGTTTTATCTATCAAAATGCTTTGGGTATGGAACAGAGCGCTGCTACATATGTATGTACGGGTGAAGAAATATGATGAATTACATTTGGGCCGGCATGATTCTGTTCAGTTGCATCTGCGCTTTGCTGACCGGGCGGCTGCCGGAGCTTTCCGACGCGGTGCTCTCCGGCGCGGCAAGCGCGGTTCAGCTGGTGATTGTTCTGCTGGGTATGATGTGCGTATGGACGGGTCTGATGAAAATTGCAGATGCGGGAGGGCTGACAAAGCTGCTCAGCCGGATGTTTTACCCCGTGATGAGACTGCTGTTCCCCAAGTACCCCAAAGACAGCGCCGCCATGAGGGCGATCTGCATGAACATAACAGCCAACCTGCTGGGGCTGGGAAACGCAGCCACGCCGCTGGGAATTGCGGCCATGAAAGAGATGAGCCGCATCAGCAAACGCCCGGCTGAGGCCGACAACAATATGGTGATGTTTGTGGTCATCAATACGGCGTCGATTCAGCTGGTGCCCACCTTTATGGGAACGCTGCGGGCGCAGTACGGTTCCGCTCAGCCCTTTGACATAGTGCCGGCCGTATGGCTTGCTTCCATTGTGGCGCTGGGGCTGGGGATTTTGGCCGCAAAACTGCTGGAAAGGCGGGACGACAGGCTTGGCTGATCTGGGGAGCGTGGTGGTACCGGCCACGATTTTTTTTATTCTTATTTTCGGCTTCCTTCGGAAGGTGCCGGTGTTCGACGTTTTTGTCAGCGGGGCCAGGGAGGGCGCGGTTTCATGCTTTGATATTCTGCCGTCTCTGGTCGGACTGATTTTGGCGGTAAACATGCTCAGTGCGTCTGGCGCGCTGGATCTGGTGTCGTCCTTTCTTCGGCCTGCGGCACTGGCGCTCGGCCTGCCGCCGGAGGTGATGCCGCTGGCGCTCATGCGCCCCGTTTCCGGCAGCGGGACAAGGAAAAGAGCGGATCAAACGCGCTGCTGCTGCAGCTGTTCCGTGATTACGGGCCGGACAGCTTTGTCGGGCGCGTGGCGTCTGTGATGAACGGTTCAACCGAAACCACCTTCTACGCGATCGCCGTGTATTTCGGCGCGGTGGGAATCAAAAAGACCCGCCACACCATCCCCGCAGCCCTCACGGCCGATTTGGTGGGGTACATTGCTTCGGTGTGGGCGGTTCGCCTTCTTTTCCTTTGACGGGAGCGGCGGGGAATATGCCGCTCCCGGGTCCCGGGGCTCTCTCAGCCGCCGGCAGCCTGTCGCCGTGAACAGCGCGGGGCTTTTACTGCGGGAGCAGATAAACCAGTCGCTTTTCCTTTAGCAGAGGAATATTCCCGCTTCGGGGCCATTAATAAATATACAGTTCGACGGAATAAAATCGGTGCGGGGAGGGGCGTGTTTTCCAAAATCACGCTCCTTTGAAACGGTTTTGATTCCGGCAAGGAATATACGGAAAATAAGAGCGGCTTTTTTAGAAAAAAACAGCGGGAATGCCGAATGAGAGCAGTTTTAGGTATTGCGTATTCAGTCTAATTTGGGTATAATAACCTTCGTGAAAAATCGGGGGAGGATGCACTTATGCTCTTAACGCTGGATGTCGGCAATACGAATATTACGATCGGTGGTTACGAGGGGAAGAAGCTTCGATTTGTATCCCGAATGGCGACGGACCGTTCCCGAATGGAGGATCAGTATGCAATCGAGTTGCGCGATATCCTGGATATTTACGGAATCAAGGTGACGGATGTTACCGGGGCGATTATCGGCTCGGTGGTGCCGCCGGTAACGACCTATATTACCCGTGCCATCCGAAAGCTGGCCAAAATTGAGCCCGTTGTCGTGGGGGAAAAAACCGTGACAGGGCTGGATGTGCGCCTGAACCCGCCGGAAGCGCTGGGCGCGGATCTGGTGGCGGGCTGTGTGGCGGCAATTGAGCTGTACGGCGGCCCCTGCATTATTTGGGACATGGGCACGGCCACAACGGTTTCTGTGATCGACGAAAACGGCAGCATGCTGGGCGGCTGCGTTATTCCCGGCGCGGGCATCAGCATGGAGGCGCTTACCTCCCGCACGGCCCAGCTGCCGGCCATCAGTATGGAAGCGCCGGATAAAGTGATCGGTGCCAATACAGTGGACTGCATGCGCTCCGGCCTGATTTACGGACAGGCCTCGATGGTGGACGGCATGTGCGACCGCATTGAGGAAGAGCTGGGTGCAAAGTGCAAGGTGATTGCCACCGGCGGGCTGTCGCGCGATATCGTTACCTATTGCCGGCGCGAGATCATTTACAGCTGCAACCTGCTGCTGGAGGGCCTGCGGATGCTGTACGAAAAAAACCAGCCGGTATAATATTTGACATTTGCTATTCTTTTTGGTATACTAAAATAAAGTTTTATAGGGTTCCGCGGTGTTTGCCGGGCTGGACCAAGATAAAACACACAGGATACTGTGCTCACGGAAGGATAAAAGCCTGGGAGGTCTTTCAGATTTTCCAGGCCTTTTTCTGTGAAAATTTAGGAAGGAGCTGTAGTAAAATGCAATGGATTTTTTTGCTGATTGCGGGATTATTCGAGGTGGTTTGGGCGGTTGGGCTGAAGATGTCTGAAAACTTCAGCAAACTCGTCCCCAGTGCGGTAACGGTTGTGGGGCTGATCGCCAGCATGTATTTTTTGTCGCTGTCACTGAAAGAACTGCCGATTGGAACCTCCTATGCCATTTGGACGGGAATCGGCACGGCCGGAACGCTGTTTTTCAGCATCTTCTGGTTTCGGGAGGCGATCACGCTGCCGCAGGTGCTGTGCGTCTTGATGATCATCGGCGGGGTAGTGGGGCTGAAGGTATTGTCACCCTCTTAACCAATTCAGAACCGCGATGGAAGTTACCTGTTGGCGGTGCGATTCTCTCAATTTTGAATAACACTATCTATATTTCTTATTCGGAATAAATCGGCTTTTACTTATTATTATAATTATACTATTATTTTACTGCGTGGGCGGAATGACCGGAGACTTATAGGTAATTGAGGTACCAATTGTTTGAAATCTTTTCGGGAGGGCTACTGCTGATGAAGGTAAGGGTAATTGGTTTTTTCAGTTCCGTTGTATGGACAGCACTGGTTCTGGGACTTTTGCGATGGATGGATTGGATTGACAACCAGTCTGTTGCTGTAATCGTGTTTGCCGTGATTTTGGTAACATTTCTGGATGCTGCCTGGCGTTGGTTGTGGAAGCGGCGGGAAAAAAATGCGGACTTGAATCCGCGCAGCGGAAACAGCTTGCTTATTCCAGCTTTGAACTAGCAGGATACTTGACGCTGGATGCTTTTCACTGGCTCAAACAAAAAGTGAAGCACCTAATTCTTTTGCGTTCCCGAAACAAAACATCGCCCGGCAGATTGCTCTGCCGGGCGATGTTTTTCAGCTTTTTATCGAAAATTTAGATGATTGCGAATTTAAGTAAGACTGCCGACCCGGGTGTTTAGCCAATTCAGCAGCAGATGCTTCGCGAACGGCTCTGTTGTAAACCGGGTGCACAGTTCATCCAGCTGGGCATACGAATACCCGAACTCTTCCTCGAACAGATCTTCGCACCAGACCAGCTCCTTTAAATGAGAAGCCACTTCTTCCGCGTGAGAGAAAATATGCAGGCTGAGTTGAAAATCCTCGCGCTGCCAGTATCGGTTAAATCGGCTGCAAAAGCGGCGCAAGGCATTTTCGCGCTGTTCCCCGGTGTGCTGCCATACGGCGCTCAGCTCGAAAACAAAGCCGCTCATCGCAAGGCGATGGGGGGAATCGGTTTTTTGAACCATCTCCAAAAGCTCTGCGGTGGACTGAATCGGAACCATCAGACGATCGTTTTCGGGGTGAAGCACATAGTAAAACACGGTGGGAAGAAAAATATACTGCACAAAGCCCAATACGGATTCGGTGTCCGGGTAGCAGGCCCAGTTGCTGTCGAGCAGAAAACGGCGTTCGTCCGCCACGCAGGCGTTGACGAAAACGGGCTGCCGGAGCTGCTCCGGCGGCACAAACAGGTCGTTCCACACATCCTGCTTCCCGAGGGTCCACTCCCAGAAGCCGGGCTGCTGGTATTTACAGGCCGGGCTGCGCATGGCGGTTACCTCGAATAGTATTCAACGACCAGCTGATCGTTGACTTCCACCGGGATTTCCTCGCGGTTGGGCAAACGGGTCAGCGTGCCGCTGAAGGCGTTGAAATCACGCTCCAGATAGGGAACCGCAAAGCCCTTTCCCTCCAGAAAATTCGTGCGGAACAGCTCGTTGCTTCTGGATTTTTCGCGCAGGGTAATCACATCCCCCGGCCGAATCGCGTAGGAAGGGATCGAAAGCTTTTTGCCGTTCACCAGAATGTGGCCGTGCGTCACCTGCTGGCGGGCCAGACGAATGGAATTGGCAAACCCGATTCGGTATACCATGTTATCCAGGCGGCACTCAAGCTTTTGCAGCAGAACGTCGCCGGTTTTGCCTTTGGATCTTTCCGCCGCGCGGTAATAACGCGCCATCTGCTTTTCCAGAATGCCGTAATACGCCTTTACCTTCTGTTTTTCGGTCAGCTGCATGCTGTATTCCGAAACTTTTCTTCTCTTGTTGAATGCCGGTGCGCCCGCGCGGTTCATGGCCTTGGGGTGCCCGCAAACATTCACCCCCAACCGGCGGCATTCCTTAAAACGAGGGCCTCTTCTTGTTGCCATTCCTGTCTGTCTCCTTTATTCGTTTCTGATTTTGCAGTCTGGATGTTAGCGCTAGCTAACCTCGGGGCGGTGATCCCCGCCGCAAATAGCTGTTACAGTGGGCACGTTTCCATGGAAACGCGCAGAACAATTGCGTTAGAAAAAACTAACAAAAGCATTATAACAGATTCCAATTCCGTTGGCAAGAGTGGAATATGGATTTTTTCCGTTTTTGCGCAGGCGCGGCCCGATTCGGAATGCTTGGGAATGCCGTGTGGAACCGCGCTGCGTCAAAAAAAAGGCTCTGCCGCGGAATGCTCCGCTCCGTACCGCGCAGGGTCAGGATATAATTGCACTCCGCAGGCCGTCAAGAAGAAATTCCTCAAAGCTGTTTGCCGCGCCAGGTCGAAATCCCACACTTTTACGTCGGCACCGAAAAATGGGCCCGCGCGGTTCCGGTCAAATCGCCCGGCCCGGCCTGCATGGCCGGATCATCGCGCGCCGGCGCGTTTTCCACCGAAAGAAAAACAAAAAACGTCATTTCGGTGACACGCTCCTTCTTGGGCTGGCACTCACCCGGAATAGGCCGTGCTGGTTGCAGTAAGCATACAGCGTTCCCGCACCGGAGATCGCAAAGCGAGCCTCGGGATTCTGCTCCGGGTACAGCTTTTTCATCTGAATCTGATCCGGTGAGATCAGGGCGAGGAACGAAATATAGTGATCCTTTTCCATCGGGTGCCTCAGCGTAACATAGTACTCGTTCTCTACCTGCTGCACGCAGACGCTGTGCGCCTCGTCGGCCTCCTCCGCCTCCTGCACCGGCAGAGTGATGCCGCAGCAGGTGAACGAGCCCTGGCCAAGCGATTGGATCACGTTCCCGCATACCGGGCAGACGTAAATGCAGGTGCGCAGCATATTGCCGGAGCGGTTGCTGTTGATCACCTGTTCCCCCGACAAAAGCTCCGCGACGGAGACTCCGAGCGCTTTTGCCAGCGGCTCCAGAAGAGAGATGTCCGGCAGGCCGCGCTGCGTTTCCCATTTGGAAACGGCCTTGTCGCTCACGGCCAGCAGGTCGGCCAGCTGGCGCTGGGTATATCCTTTTTTCTCACGCAGGAATTTTATGGTGGTTCCCGTCACATACTGTGTCATATTTTCTGAATCCCTTTCCGGTTCTCATTCTGCTGATATTGTCTGGCATCTTCTAAGCACACTAAGGCAGCACAGCGATTTCTAAAAGTGTAAAATGCAGGCCGCTCACTCTTTACGGCTGATATGGGGAGAGAAAGCGCTGTCAGCAGTTGTTCCTTTTTCAGAATAACGGGACTGGGGTCCCAAAGCAACCTACGCTTTGTAGACTGGAAAACAGAAGCAAAATGTACTAACAGTATGCCCGCTGACGGAGCGCTTGTCAACAGATCACCGGGAAAGATTTCGCACATCCAGCTTTCCGTTGATTCTTTCGCTAATGCAGAAAAAACAAAACGATGTGGTTCTAATTTTTTTGAAAGAACAAAGAGAGGCCTTTGCCATGCTATGCTGATGGCATAATACATAGGAGGAATAGCAAATGGATCCGTTTCCATTCGATCTTTTTCAAACAGCTTTTGTCAATGAAATAAAAGCTGTGTACCAGCAGTTTGTCACGCGGAATCAAGAAAAAAGGCCCTATATTTTCACGATATCTGTGCCGGATTATATTGCGATCAACCATCCGAATTCCAACTGTATTTGTTTTAATGGAAATACTGTGAAAGAATTCGAGGAGGAAGGTCATTCCTATAACAGTAAGGATCCCGATGAATTGTATTATCAATATAATATGGAGGAATGGGAGGACCATTCTCTTTCAGACAATGACTTTCCCCGGTCCAACGAAATTATCCGCGATTATATCATCCGCAACGAGGCGTCAATCTCAGATGAAGAAAGCTGCTATACAAAAGATTTTATGCAGTTCAGAGACGATTTTTTTGAATATTTGATTCAAAACATAGAACAATTGAAAGCAGAGGGATTTTTTGACTCATTTCCCAGCAAAGGAATTCTCTTGAATTTTGAAGTGAGAGAGTATTATGATGAGGATGAAATGTGCCGGATCTTTGAAAGACTCAATACAAAAAAGGACGCTGCTCAGTTCAAAAAATGGCTGTAAAGACTTCTGCTTTCATCGCTTTGCGGTTTCGCCTCATGCCGGGGCAGCAGATCATTTTGTGAAATTACGTCGCTGCTGCTTTGCAAAGCTGTTTCCGTGTAAAGCGTCAGGGGTTTGAATACAGGCTCTTCCTGCGGTAGGGCCGTGCGGTGCAGAGAAAGCCCGCCGCAGAATTCTTGACAAAATGTGTGTTTGGTGGTAGCCTTAGAGCAGTTATTTTCAATAATCAAAAGGCTGAGACGAAGAGAGTACGCTTTTTACCAAATGCAAAGCGAGCCGGGGAGGGTGCGAGCCCGGCCAGAGTAGGGAAAGCCGAAGATCACTTTGGAGCCGCAGGCTGAATCAGAGTAGGCCGTGCCGGGATTCCCCCGTTACCGGGATAGCATATGGCGGTATGTAAAAGGGTGGTATAACGAAGCTTGGCCTTCGTCCTGATTCAGGACGAAGGTTTTTTTGTTCGCGTGAGTGTAATATTGTAGGAGGTACAGAGCATGTATCAAAAAGTATCCACAGACCTTCATTTTGTGGACCGTGAAAAAGAAGTGGAGCAATATTGGCAGGAAAACCATGTGTTTGAAAAAAGCGTGGAAACCCGCCGCAAGGGAGCGCCTTATATTTTCTATGACGGCCCGCCCACGGCAAACGGCAAGCCGCACATCGGCCATGTGCTGACCCGCGTCATCAAAGATTTGCTGCCCCGCTACCAGACCATGAAGGGCAAGCAGGTGCCGCGCAAGGCCGGCTGGGATACGCATGGCCTGCCCGTGGAGCTGGAAGTGGAAAAGCTGCTGCACATCAACGGCAAGGATCAGATTGAGGCCTATGGCCTGGAGCCTTTCATCGATAAATGTAAGGAAAGCGTCTGGAAGTACAAGGGCATGTGGGAGGATTTCTCCCGCACGGTGGGCTTCTGGGTGGACATGGATCACCCCTATGTCACCTATGACAACAACTTTATCGAGTCCGAATGGTGGGCACTCAAACAGATTTGGGAAAAAGAGCTTCTCTACAAGGGCTTCAAGATCGTTCCCTACTGCCCGCGCTGCGGAACGCCGCTGTCGAGCCACGAGGTGGCGCAGGGGTATAAGGATGTCAAGGAGCGCTCCGCGATTGTCAAGTTCAAGGTAAAGGGAGAAGACGCCTACATTCTGGCGTGGACGACCACCCCGTGGACGCTGCCCTCGAACGTGGGCCTTTGTGTGAACCCCGACGAAAGATATGTAAAGGTTAAAAAAGACGATACCGTTTACTATATGGCGGCGGAGCTTGTGAGCACCATTCTCGGCGAGGACGCCGAAATTCTGGAAAACTTTATCGGCACCGATCTGGAATACAAGGAATACGAGCCGCTGTTCCCCTTCGTGCAGCCGAAGGAGAAGTGCTGGTTCGTCACCTGCGACCGTTACGTCACACTGACGGACGGTACCGGCGTGGTTCATATCGCGCCCGCGTTCGGTGAGGACGACGCCCGCGTGGGCCGTACCTACGGCCTGCCGCTCGTTCAGCTGGTGGATGGCAAGGGCGAGATGACAAAGGAAACCGCGTGGCCCGGCGTGTTTGTCAAAGACGCCGATCCGCTGATTCTGGACGACCTGAAAGCGAGGGGACTGCTGTTCGCCGCGCCGAAGTTTGAGCACAGCTACCCGTTCTGCTGGCGCTGCGACACCCCGCTGATCTATTACGCGAGAGAATCCTGGTTTATCAAGATGACCGCGGTTCGCGAAAATCTGATCCGCAACAACAACACCGTCAACTGGATTCCCCCGGCCATCGGCAAGGGCCGCTTCGGCGACTGGCTGGAAAACGTGCAGGATTGGGGCATCAGCCGCAACCGGTACTGGGGCACCCCGCTGAATATCTGGGAGTGCGAATGCGGCTGCCGCCATGCGGTCGGCAGCATCGAGGAGCTCAAAAAGATGTCCCCGAACTGCCCGGAGAATATTGAGCTGCACCGCCCCTATATCGACGCCGTTACCATCACCTGCCCCGACTGCGGCAAGCAGATGCACCGCGTGCCGGAGGTGATCGACTGCTGGTTCGATTCCGGTTCCATGCCGTTTGCCCAGCATCACTATCCCTTTGAAAACAAGGAGCTGTTCCACGAGCAGTTCCCGGCGGACTTTATCTCCGAGGCGGTCGATCAGACCCGCGGCTGGTTCTATTCGCTGATGGCGATCTCTACGCTGCTGTTCGATCAGGCGCCGTTCCGCAATGTCATCGTGCTGGGCCATGTTCAGGACGAAAACGGGCAGAAGATGTCCAAATCAAAGGGAAACGCGGTCGACCCGTTCGACGCGCTCGAAACGTACGGCGCGGACGCGATCCGCTGGTATTTTTACAGCAATTCCGCCCCGTGGCTGCCAAACCGTTTTTACGGCAAGGCCGTGGTGGAGGGCCAGCGCAAGTTCCTCTCCACCCTGTGGAATACGTATGCATTCTTTGTGCTGTACGCCAACATCGACGAGTTCGACGCCACCCAGTACCGCCTGGAGCGCGACAAGCTGACGCTGCTGGACAAATGGCTGTTCTCGCGCCTGAATTCGATGGTGCGCGACGTGGACACTAACCTTGAAAATTACCGCATTCCCGAGGCGGCCCGCGCGCTTCAGGATTTTGTGGACGACATGAGCAACTGGTATGTGCGCTGCAGCCGCGAGCGCTTCTGGGTGGAGGAAATGACCCAGGACAAGATCAGCGCGTATATGACTCTGTACACCGCTCTGGTGACGGTGGCGAAGGCCGCCGCCCCGATGATCCCGTTCATGACGGAGCAGATTTACCGCAATCTGGTATGCAGCGTCGACCCCAAAGCGCCCGAAAGCGTGCACCTGTGCGACTTCCCCGCGTGCGAGGAATCCATGATTGACGCGAAGATGGAAGAGGACATGAAGCAGGCCATGCAAATCGTCACGCTGGGCCGCGCGGCCCGAAACGAGGTCGGCATGAAGATCCGCCAGCCTCTGGCAAACCTGTTCATCCACGCGGAGCGCGATCTGGGAGAGGATTACCGCGGAATCATCCGCGAGGAGCTGAACATCAAAACGGTTCACTTTGTGTCGGACGCCTCCGATTTCTCGGATTACCGCTTTAAGCCTCAGCTCAAGCTGCTCGGCAAAAAGTACGGCAAGCAGATCAACGAGGTTCGCGAGGCTCTGGCGGCTCTGAACGGCTCCGCCGCGAAGAAGGAGCTGGCTCTGAACGGCTCGATCAGGCTCTCGATCTCTACCGGGGAGATTTCTCTCACCGCGGAGGAGCTCCTGATTGAAACCGCACAGAAGGAGGGCTTTGAGTCTATGTCCGATAAGGGCGTGACCATCGTGCTCGATACGACCCTCACCCCCGAGCTGGTGGAAGAGGGCTTTGTGCGCGAGATCATCAGCAAGCTGCAGTCCATGCGCAAGGACGCCGGCTTCGAGGTGACCGACCGCATTGTCGTGTACCAGAACGGCAACGATAAGCTGGCAGACCTGCTGTGGAAGAACCGCGAACAGATCAGCCGCGAGGTGCTGGCCGACGAAATCCGCCTTGGCGAAACAGACGGCTACACCGCCGAATGGGACGTTAACGGGGAGCAGACCACGTTTGGCGTCGTGAAGGTTTCGTAAGCGGATTGAGCAAACCGTAAAGATCAGATTTAAGAAAACGGGGACGGGATCGTTCGCGATTTTGCTCCCCGAAAATACGGGCCAGAAGCCGGATTTGTTTTCCAGCTTATCAGAAGAGGCTGTTTTTTTTTCCCGCCTCCGGCCCCGTTTTCTTTGTGTTTATCCGTCCGTTCTCTCGTCGTTTTGCAGCAGAAATCTGGCCGCCGCGGCGTTTTCCTCCGCGACGAAAATCCGGTATTCGTCGCCGCTTTCCGGGCCGAACCGCACCCTGCCCGGCATGGGGGATCTTCCGCCCAGATGATTACTGGATTCCCGGAAGGCACGGTTTTCCGTCTTGGTTTTAAACGGCAGGCCGTGCTCTCTCAGCACATTCTGGCCGCGGAAAAACGACTGTGCACTTGTGCTGAAAAAGACCTCCTGCCAGCGGGAAGAAAAAAGACCCATGAGAAAAGCCTCCTGTTTGCTTTGTCCGTGAGTTATTCTATGCCGTAAGAGCAGCAGTAGTCCACGGGCTCCTGCATTTCAATCTGGAATTTGCTGTTGGCGGGAACCTGAAAGCTCTGCCCGGCCTCAATGGTCTGCCATTCTGTGCGGCCCGGCAGAAGCACTCTTACCGTGCCTGCCAGAATTTCCATCCGCTCGCTGTCGCCCGTTCCGAATTCATACTGCCCGGGCAGCATGATGCCGAGGGTTTTTCTGGTACCGTCCTCAAACAGCACGGTGCGGCTGGTCACTTTCCCATCAAAATAAATATTGGCTTTTTTCACTACGGTTACGTTCTGAAATTCCTCCATGCTTGAACCTCCATCAAGTATGTTGTGTGGTGTGTTTTTCTCATATTAGCATGTTAAAGTGCGTTTCGCAATCCTCCAAGGAAAAGTGGAGTAGAGCGCCCTGCAATTACAGGTGTTCCAGCATCACTCCGTATTCTTCAAGCTGCTGCTCCACACCGGCGTAATCCGGTTCCTCCGCCGTCAGCTTTTGGCACAGTGATTCTGAAATCGGCATCAGCCACAGCAGATTGATTTGCTTTTCCCGCAGGAATGTGCTGTTCAGTACCTTTGCCTGTTGGTCAGAGATGAAAACAGCATTCTGGTATTCTTGTTCTACGTTCAGGTCAATGGTGTGATGATGATCCAAAAAGGTTTTGTACATCCACGGGATTGCCGCGATGGAGGAGATTTGAGAATAAATCCGGGTTGGCTCCAACGGCAGGTCCGCTTTCCAACCAAAGGCAAGCTCAACGTGGTCGTGCAGGCGGGAATCCTTGTGGTACAGCTCAGCGGAGGGCTGGGTGAATAGCCCCATCCCAATGGTAAAGGCAAGCCGATACCCGCTTTTTTCAAAAACCACAAGGCCGCGCGGCGGAAAATGGCCACCGTCGATGCCATAGTACTTCACGGGCTTGCCGTACCTCTGCGTCAAGTCCTCCAGATATTCCTGTTGGTAGCTTTCCCATACGGCGGAAAAGTCCTGCTGCCAAAATCGGGCGGCGGCTTCCAGCCGGCCGAACATGGCATTGCCGTCCTGCAGGGGCAGCGGATATATCCCCATTTTATCGGTATTGGAATATTTTGAGTAGCCTGTAAAATTCGCTTCAGCCCAATAGGGTACCACGCAGATCAGCTCCCCGTTCTGGTACAAGCCGGCAAGGCAGCCCTCCTCGCCCCATACGATCTCCAGCTCTTCCTCCTGAAAGAGAGACAAATCCTGCGGGTAGCGGCACAGCGAGGTGGGTATTTTGGGCTGCAATCCGCTCAGCATATCCTCTTTGGGGGAGTAACCGTCTTCCACCGTTGCGTGATTCTTGATCCAGCAGGCAGCCAGGGTGTTCAGCTTTTGCGCCTGCGGCTCCATCTGATACAAATAAAAATAGCTGCATTCGTTTTCGGTGCATACTTCGGCGGCAAAGCGGGCAATTGGCGATTCGGAAAATAGAATTGAGTGCATAAAAGTCCTCCTGTTTTTGGTCAATTCCAGATTGTGGCTTCGCTTTTTTATCATACCATATTTGCGATGCTTTTTCTTACATTTTTCTCTGCATATTGAGAAATCAGATACAGAAGAATATAATGAAATCAATCTTACGGCAGTTCTATTTTTGTTCGAGACAAGATACGTTCTTCTTTCTCAGCGGGGAAGGAACGCAAACTCGTTTGCATAATCAATCAGAAACGCTGTGGGCTCTTCGGTTTGCGTTTCAATAGAGGAGGGAATCCAGTTGTTCGGTAAATTTACGGTCAGTTCCGGTCAGGCGCACATCAACGTGAAAGACTTTCGTCCCGACGACACTGCAGGCCTTTCCAAAGAGGATATTGAGGAAAGATACAAAAAGCTCCATGACGAGTTTGAGGAGCTGCAGGAAACGTTTTATGCCTCGAAAAAGTATGCTCTTTTGATCGTGCTTCAGGGGATGGACTGCAGCGGGAAGGACGGCACCGTGCGAAAGGCGCTGTCCGGCATCAACCCCAACGGCTTTTATGTGGAAAACTTCAAGGTGCCCACGCCGCTGGAGCTCAATCACGATTATTTGTGGCGCGTCCACCAGAAAACGCCGAAGCGGGGGGACATCGTCGTCTTTAACCGCTCGTATTATGAGGATGTGCTTGTGACCCGTGTGCACAGGACGATCGACGACGAAACGGCGCACCGCCGGTTTGATGAAATCCGAGAATTTGAAAAATACCTGGTTAACAACAATACGATTCTGCTCAAGTTCTTTTTGCATATCTCAAAGGATTTTCAGCAGAAGAAGCTGGAGGAGCGGCTGAAAACCCCCGAAAAGAACTGGAAGTTCTCCGCGGCCGACCTGAAGGAGCGGCGTTTTTGGGACGAATACCAGCACTGCTATTCCGACGTGCTCTCGCACTGCAGCACAAAAGAAGCGCCGTGGTATGTGGTTCCGGCCAACCACCGGTGGTTCCGGGATTATTTTGTCCTGAGCGTCATTGTCAAAACCATGAAACAGCTGTCGTTGGAATTTCCGGCGATCGACGGCGATGTGCGGGAGCTGATCAAAGAAGTAAGAAATAACAAGTAAGCCCAAAGCACCGGAAATGCCGTGTTGAGTTTATTCTATGATAATCTATCCCACTCTTTCTTGATGAAAAGCGGACAAGGCTTCTGTTGCAGCCTTGTCCGCTTTCGTATGGAACTCTATTCGGTATCATAATTAATGCTGGCATGCTTTTTTCAAATCATACCGATGCGGTCTTTCCTGTAAAGGGAGAGAAAAACGAATTTTTTGATTCTTTCAGGGAGAAAAGCTCTTTTGTTGTAAATGTAGTATTTTTGTCAAACGATTGAATATTTTGACACAAAATGGTACAATTAATTTTCATGAGGTAGGTGAACAGGTTGAGGCTCAAAAAATGGCTGGTGTCCCCTCTGAACAAAGAGCGTGCGGCGCAGATTGCGGAGGAGTACGGTCTTCCGTTTTTCCTTGCGATGATGCTGGAGATTCGGGGCGCACACCGGCGTGATCAGATAGAAGAATTGCTGGGAGAAAGGTCGGAGCTGTCCGACCCGTTTTTAACAGCGGATATGCAAAAGGCGGCACAGCGAATCCGCCGTGCGCTGGACAATTTTGAAAAAATCGCGATTTATGGCGACTACGATGCCGACGGTGTGACCGCCACGGCGATTCTGTATTCTTACCTGGAATCCTGCGGCGGCAATGTGATGTACTATATTCCGGAGCGCGAGGGGGAGGGCTACGGCCTGAATTTGAACGCGGTGGAATTCCTGCACAGCAGGCAGGTCAACCTGATTATTACGGTGGACAACGGCATCGCCTCGGTCAGGGAAGCCGAGTATGTCAAAGAGCTGGGCATGGAACTGATCGTCACAGACCATCACCGTGCGCAGGAGGTTCTGCCGGACGCGGTGGCGGTGGTTGATCCCCACAGGCCGGACGATGCTTCTCCCTATAAGCAGTTTGCGGGAGTGGGCGTTGCCTTTAAGCTGATCATGGCGCTCGAGGGCGAGGACTGCGATCTGGAAGGGCTGATCGAAAACTATGCCGATCTGGTTGCGGTGGGCACCATCGGCGACGTGGTTCCGCTCACCGGCGAAAACCGGTTGCTGGTGCGCGAGGGGTTAAAACTGCTTTCGCGCACAGACCGTCTCGGTGTGCGCGAGCTGATCGAGCGCTCCGGTATGGCTGGGCGTCGGCTGACCGCCGGGAACGTAGCCTTTTCGATTGTGCCGCGCATCAACGCGACGGGCCGCATCGGTTCGCCGGGCAGGGCCGTGCGCCTGCTGGTCAGTGAGGACCCCGACGAGGCGCGCGAGCTCGCGGAGGAAATCTGCGACGACAACGACTGCCGGCGGCAGATTGAATCCGAGCTGTTTCAAAGCGCCCTGGCGGATTTGAGGGAGCACCCCGAACGCCTGTATGACCGCGTGCTGGTCGTCGCCGGGCGCGAATGGCACCACGGCGTGATCGGCATTGTGGCGGCGCGTCTGGTGGATCACTTCGGCAAGCCCTGCATGGTGATCTCGTATTCGGGGGAGCAGGCCAAAGGCTCCGGCCGCAGTGTCGAGGGCTTTTCTCTGTTTGAAGCGCTCTGCTCCTGCTCGGAGCTGTTTACAAAATTCGGCGGGCACCCCATGGCTGCCGGCATCAGCATGCCCGCGGAGAATATCGGGGCGTTCCGCGAGGCGGTCAACCACTACGCGGCCGGTGTTCCGGCGGCGGTTCCCACTTTGCGGCTCGACTGCAAGCTGCGCCCTGCCACGCTCACCCCGGAGCTGCCGGGCCTTTTGCAGGCTTTGGAGCCGTTCGGCACCGACAACCCGGCGCCGCTGTTCGGGCTGTACCGCATGCGTCTCGAAAAAATCACCCCGGTGGGGGAGGGGAAGCATTTGCGGCTGACGTTCTCGCGCGACGGAACCGTGACGAACTGCATGCTGTTCCACACCGCCGCGCAGGAGTTCCCCTATGAGCCCGGGGATGAGCTGGATTTGGCCGTCACGCTGGACGCAAAGGAATTCCGCGGCGAAATGCAGCTTTCTGTGTTCATTCGGGAGATGAAGCTGTCGGCGCTGGATACGGACGCGCTCATTCTGGGCAAGCTAACCTTTGAAAAGTATAAGCGGGGAGACGACCTCACTCTGAAAGAGGCGGAGGAGCTGCTGCCGGATTACACCAATTTTGCGCAGCTGTACCGCTTTCTGCGGGAGCGGGGCGGCTGGTCGGGCGGGGCGGAGCTTCTGCTCTACCGGCTCGACGGCGGCAAAATGGGCTATGCCCGGCTTTTGACCGCGCTGGAGGTATTTGTGGAGCGCGGCCTGATTCTGCTCCGGCAGAGCGGCGACCAGCTGAATATTGAGCTGTGCGAAGCAGATCAGAAGGTCAATTTGTTTGAATCCCCAATATTATGTGATATTAACCAAATCAAAGAAGATGGTGTTGCACATGACTGATACAACTTCAAAAACCTATGATGATCTTCTGCAGGTGATGGAGGCGAGCGGCCACGATTTTGATCTTGAATTGATCGGGCGCGCATACCGGCTTGCGGAGAGCTCCCACACGGGGCAAAAGCGCCTTTCGGGCCAGCCGTACATCATTCACCCTGTGTCGGTCGCGTGCATCCTCGTGGAGCTCGGCATGGATTCGGAGTCCGTGGCGGCGGGCCTTCTGCACGATGTTGTGGAAGATACCTCCGTCGGGCTCGATCAAATCAAAAAGCAGTTCGGGCAGGACATCGCCAACCTGATCGACGGCGTTACCAAGCTGGGCCGGATTCCCTATTCCTCGCGCGAGGAGCAGCAGGCGGAGAACATTCGCAAAATGCTGATCGCCATGTCCGAGGATATCCGCGTCATCATCATCAAGCTGGCGGACCGCCTGCATAATATGCGCACGCTGGAATACATGACCCCCCAAAAGCAGCGCGACAAGGCGCTCGAGAACATGGAGGTTTACGCCCCCATCGCGCACCGTCTCGGTATCCGCGCCATCAAGGAGGAGCTCGAGGATCTTTCTCTGCGCTACCTTGACCCGATCGCCTACCAGGAGATTGAAAACACGCTCGAGCTGCGCAAAAAAGACCGCGACCACTTTATTGAAACGACCAAGGCGCTGGTCTACGACCGCGTTTCCCGCATGATCCCCAATGTGTACCTGCAAGGGCGCGTCAAGAGCATCCACGGCATTTACCGCAAGGTGTTTATGCAGGGCCGCAGCATGGATGAAATTTACGATATTTACGCGGTGCGCGTGATTGTGGATACCGTGAACGACTGCTATAACGTGCTCGGCATCATTCACGACATGTTCCGCCCGCTGCCGAACCGCTTTAAAGATTATATTTCCACGCCGAAGCCGAATATGTACCAGTCGCTTCACACCACGGTGATCGGCAAGGAGGGAATCCCGTTCGAGGTGCAGATTCGCACCTGGGAGATGCACCACACGGCGGAATACGGTATCGCCGCGCACTGGAAATACAAGCTTGGCATTGCCGGCAAGGGCGATTCTCTGGAGAATCGCCTGGCCTGGATTCGCCAGATGCTCGAAAACCAGAAGGACAGTGACGCGACCGATATCGTGCGCAACATCAAATCCGACCTTGTGCCGGAAGAGGTGTTTGTCTTTACGCCGAAGGGAGAGGTCATCAACCTGCCCATGGGCGCAACGGTCATCGACTTTGCCTATGCCATTCACAGCGCGGTGGGCAACCGCATGATCGGCGCCAAGGTGGATAAGCGCATCGTCCCGATCGACTATAAAGTAAAAAACGGCGAGATTATCGAGGTTCTCACCACAAAGGAGGCAAACCACGGCCCCAGCCGCGACTGGCTCAAGATCGTAAAGACGAGCGAGGCGCGCAATAAGATCCGCCAGTGGTTCAAGAGAGAGCGCCGCGACGAAAATATTGTGGAGGGCCGTGCCGAGGTAGAGCGTGAATTAAAGCGCAACGGCATCGCGCTCACCGACGAGGAGCTGAAGAACTTTCTGCTCGGCATCGGGCGCAAGGTGAGCTGCAATACGATGGACGACGTGTACGCGGCCATCGGCTACGGCGGAATTCAGCTGTGGAAGAACATGCCCCGCCTGCGCGAGGAATACCTGAAAACGAGAAAGCCGGCGCAGACGACGGAACGCAAGCAGCCCCAGAGCCCCATCAAACGGGCGGCGGGCGGCGTTCTCATCGACGGCATGGAAAACTGCCTGATCAAGTTCTCGCGCTGCTGCAACCCGCTGCCGGGCGACGAGATCATCGGCTTTATCACACGCGGCTTCGGCGTGTCCGTGCATAAGCGGTCCTGCCCCAACGTGCCGCGGAATATCGCGGAATCCCCCGAGCCGGAACGCTGGGTTTCCGCGCACTGGGAGAGCGGCGAGGTTAAGGAGGAATTCAAGTCCACCCTTGAAATCGTGGCGGAGGTTCGCTCGGGCCTTCTTGCCGACCTGACCCAGCAGATGTTTACCATGCGCCTGTTCATCCACTCGCTGAACTCGCGCGAAACAAAGGACGGCAAAACCATTATTTCCGCGACTATCACCGTCAACGGCATCGACCATCTGGCCGGCGTGATCTCTAAGCTGAGCGGAATCGAGGGCATTCTGTCCGTTCGCCGTTCCTGAGGGCCCGTTATGCCCTCACGACAGATGAAAAGGAGACTCGGCTTATGAAAATCAACGCGATTACCGGCGGATTGCTGGAAGAAAACTGCTATTTGCTCACCGACGACGAAACCGGCCTTTCCGCCGTGATCGATCCCGGTTTTACTTCTGCGCGGCTGGATGAGGCCATTCGCGCTCTGCCCGCGGAAAAGGTGGCGCTCTGCCTTTTGACCCACGGCCATTTCGACCATATTGACGGCGTGCCGCACGTCAGGGAGCTGACGGGGTGCGAGGTGTGCATCTCCCGGCCCGACGCGCCCTGCGCCGGCGACCCGGATATCAGCCAGGGCAGCATGCTGCCCTCAATTCGGCACGAGAGCTTTGTGCCGGACCGCGTTTTCGACGACGGGGATGTGATCGAGCTGGGCAGCCTGAAGATCAAAGTGCTGTTTACGCCCGGGCATACCGTTGGCAGCTGCTGCTTTCTTGTGAATGACGCGATCTTCAGCGGCGATACGCTGTTTGCCGGCTCCATGGGAAGAACCGATCTGCCCACCGGCAGCAGCCGCGACATGCGGGAATCCCTGAAAAGGCTTGCCGATCTGGAGGGCGACTACAATGTTTATCCCGGCCACGGCCCCTCCACGACTCTGGAGAGAGAAAGGCGGTACAACCCGTTTCTGAATGAAGAGGGATTTTATTGATGGTTCTGTTGGTCGACGGGCACCCGTACCACTATGAAATGGAAAATCTGTGCCGGGTGTTCCTGCCTTATGAAGAAATCAAAACGGTATATGAAGCCCCCGAGGCGCTGCCGGAAACGCAGACCACCGTTTACACGGGCCTTCGGCGGCAGGGCGGCGAGGTGCAGCTTTTTGTGCGGCTGCATATGGGCGGCCGGGTGCTGGAGGACAGCAGGGTCTTCCCGGAATCCATTTTGCAAATGGACAAGGAAGCGGAACGCCTGATGGCGGTGATGCTGTTCGAGCTGTTCGCCGAGCGCTGCGGTCATCGCCCGCAGTGGGGCATTCTGACCGGCGTGCGCCCGATTAAGCTGCTGCGCCGCCTGTGCGGGCAGATGGGCCGGGAGCGGGCCATCGGGCATTTTACCTCCGGCTTTCTCGTCACACCCGAAAAAACGCGGCTGAGTGTGGTGACGATGGACAACGAGCAGAAAATTCTCTCCAAGTCCCGTCCCGAATCGTACAGCCTTTACATTTCCATCCCGTTTTGCCCCACGCGGTGCGCGTACTGCTCGTTTGTGTCGCAGTCGGTGGACAAGGCGATTCGGCTCATGCCGGAATACGTTTCCCTGCTGTGCAGGGAGCTGGAGCACACGGCAAAGGTGGCCGGGGAGCTGGGCCTGCGGCTCGAATCCGTCTACATCGGCGGCGGAACGCCCACCACCCTTTCGCCGGAGCAGCTGCGCACGCTGCTCGATACGCTCTGCACCCATTTCCCGGTTTCATCCTGCCGCGAATTCACGGTGGAGGCCGGCCGGCCCGACACCGTCACGCCCGAGCGCCTGCAGGCGCTCAAAGAATTCGGCGTGACGCGCATCAGCATCAATCCCCAGACGATGAACGACGAAATTCTGGAGCGGATCGGCCGCCGCCATACCACCGCGCAGACGGTTTCGGCATTTGAGCTCTCCCGCAAAATGGGCTTTGACAATATCAATATGGATTTGATCGTCGGGCTGCCCGGGGACACGGTGGGGGGCTACCGCAGCACGCTGGAGCATGTGCTGCGGCTCGACCCGGAGAGCGTCACCGTGCATACGCTGGCGCTGAAGCGTTCCTCCCGAATTTCGTCGTCGGGGCGCGACGGCTTTGACCCCGACGCCGCCGCTGCCGCGCAGATGCTGGACGATACCGCGAAAAGCCTGTTTTCGTCCGGGTACGAGCCGTACTATCTGTACCGGCAGAGCCGCATGGTCGGCAATCTGGAGAATACCGGCTGGGCCAAGCCCGGCTGTTACAGCGATTATAACGTGTACATCATGGACGAGACCCACACCATTCTGGCCTGCGGCGCGGGCGCCGTCAGCAAGGTGAAGGATCCGTATTCCGATACGCTGCGGCGTATTTTCAATTTTAAATTTCCGTATGAATATGTCAGCAGACATGAGGAAATGATTGCAAGGAAGGAGCAGGTGAAAGAGCTGTATGAATTATTTCGCAAATAGCTACGTCAAATATGTCGATCACCTCGAGCAGATCAACGAGGCGGCCAAAACCGACCCGGTCGGCATGATCGAGCAGATTGAATCCGCCTACCGCCGGTACCTTGGCTCCATCGTCAATACCATCACGGATAATCCGGAGCGGAATAAGATCATTCTTCTGGCCGGGCCGTCCAGCAGCGGCAAGACCACAACCATGGAGATCATGAAGGAAATGCTCCAGAACCGCGGGGTTCGCTGCGCGACGATCTCTCTCGACGATTTTTACCGGGGAGAAAGCCAGGCGCCTCTGCTGAAAAACGGCGATCATGATTATGAATCGGTGGACGCGCTGAATGTTCCCGTGCTGGAGAGCTGCATGATGAATTTGATCAAAACCGGCCGCTGCGATGTGCCGGTATTTGATTTTTCCATCCACCAGCCCACGGGACGTACAAAGCCGGTGGATCTGCCGGAAAACGGCGTGGCCATTTTCGAGGGCATCCACGCGCTGAATCCGCGCATCAGCGCGCACCTGCCGCAGGATCGCCTGCTCAAGCTGTACATCAGCGTCAAGCAGGATATTAAGGACAGCGCGGGCGTGGTGCTTTCGCACAACGATCTGCGGTTTATTCGCCGCGTGGTGCGCGATTACAGCTTTCGCGGCGCCGGCCCCGAGCGCACGCTCTCCATGTGGCAGAATGTGCTCGACGGCGAGAACAATTATATCCGCCCGTACAAGAGTGTGAGCAACATCACGATCAATTCCATCCACATGTATGAGCCCTGCATTCTGCGCCGCAAGGCCATTCCGCTGCTGCGCGAAATTTCGTGTGAGCACCCCCGCTATTCCTACACCAGCCATCTTCTCACGCAGCTCGAGCGCTTTGTGCCGGTGGACGAAAGCCTCGTGCCCGAAAACTCCATTCTGCGCGAGTTTATCGGCGGGAGCATCTACCAGAGCGCCGCAGAATAAGCCGCGCCGCCGGGCTGCGGAACGTTGGAACGGTACCGCTCCTGTTTCCCGCCGCTCTGCGGCTTTGGAAATCGGGGAGAATTTTACAGGTTCCTATCATTTTGTACCCAAATAATTTATAATTTGTTTACAGGACAGATTCTTGCATTATCAGCCGAACAGGTGGTATAATCGTAATATCAAAAATCGAAGGAGCGTGTCTACGATGGGCCTTTTTGAAGATGTTGTCATCAATGCGAAATCGGCCGCGAATGCGGTCGGGAAAAAAGCCGGTCAGCTTGTGGATGTATCCAAACTGAAAATCAGTGCGGCCGAGCTGAATAACGAAATCAACAAAAAGTACGAGGCTTTGGGCAAGGCGGTTTACGACGCCAAAAAAGCAGACAGCGATCCTGCGGATTTGGTGGCGGAGGCAATGGTCGCGATCGACGAGCTTCAGGATCAGCTGAAGGCGCTCGAGGATCAGATTAAGGAAGCTTCTGCCCAGCTGTAACCGCCGTATCTTTGAATGAAATGAAAAGCAGACTCTCTCCCGTTGAACGGGAAGCGGAGTCTGCTTTTTTTGCCGGTGTTGCCTTTGCGGGGCCCCGGCTAATAGATGCTGATAAGGATCCCCTTGCCGCTTTCGGCGGCCGCACGGTAGAATTCCTTTAAGGCGTTAAAATTCTCAACCAGCTCCTCCAGCAGGCTGTCGCGGTCATCTTCCAGCCAAATGGCAGGGTAGATTTCTTTTTCCTGAAAGTCCTTGGGTGAAAAAGCGGCCTTTCTCCGCTCAAGATCAACCGCGTCCAGCGCCTTGGCCGATTTTTTTACGTCCTCCGGCATCAGGTATGCCATGTAGTCCGATTCCTCGTCCTCGAAAAAGTGTCCCTTGCCCAGTACCGCTTCGCTGAGCGGATCGTTTTCCGTCGGGGTGCCGGCGGAAGCGCCGGTCAAAAAGCAGTGAAGGCCGTCCCACATTTTATCCAGATAGCAGCTTTCCGCTTCTTCTCCCAGAGCCTCCAGTTGTTCCAGTATTTCCTCCGGGTCACCCGCTACTTGCAGTGTGTTCAGCAGGGAGGAATTTGCCTGTGTGTAGCAAACCGTCATACCCATTCCAATCTTCCTTTCCGTATACAGGTTTCAAATGAAATTTTTCCGTGTTGTTTCCGCTCACTCTGTATATCGGAAGTTCCTGAAGAAAAATAAGCGCGCGACGGCCGCCCGATTTGGGGTCAGAACGGGCGGAACAGACCGCCGCCGTTCTTTCTGCGGGCATAACCGATCCTCGGGGTTAATATAAATTCCAAAGAGAGGGCAAACGCCCGAACGGGATTTTTGGGGAATGGATGTGCTACTATGGCGAAAGCTTCCCGCAGGAAGAGCCAGAGCTTTTTACACGGCGCTTTGATTCTGACCGCAAGCGTTTTAATCGTAAAACTGATCGGCGCCCTGTTCAAGGTGCCGCTGACCTGGGTCATCACCGAGGATGGCCTGGGATATTTCAACACGGCCTATAATTTTTACGGGCCGATTTACAGCCTGGCTACGGCCGGGTTCCCAATCGCGATTTCGCGCCTCGTTTCTGAAAGCTGCACCCGCGGCGCTTACCGGGATATCCGGCGCATCCACCGCGCGTCGGCCCCGATCTTTATCGGCACCGGAACGGTTGGCTTCGCGCTGATGGTGTTCGGTGCGGCCGCCTACGCGAGGATCATCGGCAACGAAAGCGCCCTGCCCGCGCTGTACACGCTGGCTCCGGCGATTTTGTTCAGCTGTTTAACCGCCATTTATCGGGGATACTATGAAGGTCTGCGGAATATGTATCCCACCGCAATTTCGGAAATCATCGAAGCGCTGAGCAAGCTGACGGTCGGGCTTTCCGCCGCTTGCCTGATCCTGCATCGGGGAATGAAGGAATACGAGGCCCTTGGCACGGTGTTCGGTGTGGCCGCCGCTTCGCGCGATTACGCGAGGAGCGCGGTGCTGCCCTACGCCGCCGCGGGCGCGATCCTTGGCGTGACGGTCGGCTCGGCGTTGAGCTTTCTGTTCCTGTTCTGCCGCCACAGACTGCTCGGCGACGGCATTACGGAAGAGAACCTGAAAAATTCCCCGCCGCCGCGCAGCATGCGCAAAACGGTATCCCGCCTGGTGAGAACGGCGGTTCCCATCGGTGTGGGGGCCATGGCGGTCAATGTGGCCGCCATGGTGGACACCACCTTTTTGCAGACCCGGATACACAATGTCATGGAGCAAAATCCGCAGGTATTACTTTCCATGTATCAGGGAATGATACCACAAATCAATATAGAAGCACATACCGTCCCGAATTTTCTGTTCGGCTGCTTCTCCATGGCGCTCACGCTGTTCATGCTGGTGCCGGCCGTCACGCAGGCGTTTGGCATCAGCGCGCTGCCCAACGTGACCGCCGCGTATACGCGCGGGGAGAAAACGCACCTGAAAAAGAGCATGGAGGCGGTTCTGCGGGTCACCGCACTGTTCAGCATCCCCGCAGGCATGGGCCTTGCCGTAATGGCCGGGCCGGTGGCGCGCCTGGTGTTCGGTGCGCGCCCCTCTTTGCCCATTACCTCCCATGTTCTGGTCATCATGGGGGTCGGCGCGATTTTCGCGTCGTTCAGCACACCGGTCAACAGCATGCTGCAGGCGGTCGGCCGGGTCGATCTGCCCGTAAAGCTTCTGGCGGTCGGGCTCACGATCAAGGTGGCGCTCAATTATTTTCTGGTGGGAATCCCCCAAATCAATGTGCTGGGCGCCGGCGCGGGCACGCTGGCCTGCTATTTCTTCCTCACGGTGGCGGCGCTGACCTGCCTGTGCCGCGAGACCGGAATCCTGCCGGATTTTCTCTCGATTTTCGGCAAGCCGCTCATCGCGTCGATCCTGTGCTGCGCCGCCGCGTGGTCGGCCCGCGGTCTTCTTTCGCATGTTCTTACAGAGAATCTCTCTACCCTGGGCGGAGTGGGCGCGGCGGTGCTGGTTTATTCGCTTTCGCTGCTGTGTTTGCGCGCAATTTGTCGCGATGACATTTTGATGCTCCCGAACGGGCAAAAAATTGCAAAAATACTTGAAAAACATGGATGGATAAGGTAATATAGTACTAGTTTTCGCCGGCTATATTCCAGGAAAGGACCTGTCAGGTTGGATTTTCAAAGAAAAGAAACTTATACGATTGAGGACCTGCTGCAAATCGTCAGAATTCTCCGTTCGCCCGGGGGATGCCCCTGGGACCGGGAGCAGACACATCACAGCATCCGCGCCTGCCTGATTGAAGAAACGTATGAGGCGGTCGAGGCCATCGACACCGAGGATACGGAGCTTCTAAAGGAAGAACTGGGTGATGTGCTGCTTCAGGTAGTGTTCCATGCAGATTTGGAAGCTGAGGCAGGCAGGTTCGATTTTGACCAGGTTGCCGACGGCATCTGTAAAAAGCTGATTGTTCGGCATCCCCACGTGTTTGGGGATGTCCACGTTCAGGATTCCGCGGAGGTTCTCAAAAACTGGGATGCCATCAAAAAAAGCACCAAGCACCAGTCCACTCAGGCTCAGGTGTTGGAAAGCGTTTCGCCCGCACTGCCGGCGCTGATGCGCAGCGCCAAGGTGCAGCAGAAAGCGGCAAAATCGGGGTATGACTTTGCCGATGTCTGGCAGACGCTGCAAAAGGTGGAGGAAGAAACCGCGGAACTGAAGGAGGCGATCCGGAAGGGTAATGCGCAGGACTGCCGGCAGGAGGTCGGAGACCTTTTGTTTTCGGTGGTAAATGCGGCCCGGCACCTGAAAACGGAACCGGAGCAGGCGCTGACTGTTTCCTGCAACAAATTCATCGCGCGTTTTACCGCGGCGGAGGAGTTGGCAAAGGAAAGGGGACAGCGGCTGGACGCTTTGTCGCCTGAAGAGTTGGACAGGCTTTGGGATGAAGTAAAACAGCGTACCATTCCCCAGCTGGAAAACCAGACTGAAAAATAAAATTTTGGAGGTAACAAATCTTATGAACAAAACAGAATTGATTTCTGCAGTGGCAGAGAAAGCCGCTATTTCCAAGAAAGACGCCGACAGCGCAGTGAACGCAGTGATCGATGTGATCATCGAGACCGTTGCGAAGGAGGAGAAAGTTCAGTTGGTTGGCTTCGGCACTTTCGAGGTTCGTTCCCGCAACGAAAGACAGGGCCGCGACCCCAGAACCAATTCTCCCATCACAATCCCCGCGTCTAAAATTCCGGCGTTCAAGGCCGGCAAGGCATTTAAGGATGCTACCGACAAATAAATTGTTTTCGATATTGAAGGCTGCGGACAGGCGTTTTGCGTTTGCCGTGGCCTTTTGTGTTACCGGCGGCGGGGTCTGTTGGAGCGCGTCTTTTTGCGCCGCGGGCGGAAGAAACGGCGGCCCCGGCTTCAATGGCCCTGCGGTAGATGGAAAAGGAGAAAATTTGTCTCATGAGATTGGATAAATATTTGAAGGTGTCCCGCCTGATCAAGCGGCGCACCGTTGCGAACGAAGCGTGCGACGCCGGGCGGGTGACGGTAAACGGCAAGGCTGCCCGCGCCTCTTACGAGGTGAAGGAGGGCGACGTGCTGGAGCTGCAGCTCGGCGCGCGCAGCCTGAAAGTGCGTGTGGTGCGGGTGAGCGAATATGCCCCCAAGGGGGAAGCGTCCGAAATGTACGAGGCGGTTTCCTGAACTGAGCCAGAATATGTCCCTTTGCGCCAGCATATATGTAGTATAGCCGCTTCCCCTGAAAAACCGGATTGGTTTGGGAGAGAAGCGGCTGTGGCCCAATCCTCTTTTGCGCCGGATCCCCCGCCCTTGCCGCGGGCGGGAAGCCCCGGGAAAAGCGGAATTGTGACATACTATACTGTCGGGAGGGTACGATCATGGCGGAAGAAAAGAAACCAGCAGCCAAAACGGTGCGCGTGCCGCACAGCCTGATTGTGGATAACAGAAAGACGCTTACGGCAACAGGAGTCTCGAATGTAGACAGCTTCGACGACCAGACGGTGGTGGCGTATACCGACCTTGGCGAGATCGTCATCCGCGGCCGGAACCTGCAGATCGGCAAGCTCAATACCGAAACCGGCGAGCTGACGATCACGGGGGAAATCTATTCCGTTACCTATACCGATCAAAAACCGAGCAGTGGGGGCGGTGTGTTCTCCAAGATGTTCCGATAGCGGGGTGATGGCGCTTTGGGTCTTACTCTGGAGGAGCAGGGCCAGGGCTTTTTGATGGCTCTGGCGGTTGGGTTCGCGCTCGGCGCGTTTTACGATGTGTTTCGCATTTTTCGGGTGTTTGCCCGCAGTGAAAAGCACCAGGTGATCTGGCAGGATATCTTTGTCTGCTTTGTCGCGGCCGTGGCCAGCTTTCTTCTGGCCCTCGCGGTGAATTGGGGAGAGGTTCGGTTTTATCTGCTGGCGGGCGAGGCCATCGGCATGTGCGTTTACTTTCTTACCCTCGGCGAAATCACCTTCCGTTTGGCGAAGCTTCTGCTGTGGATTTTAACGGCGATCAAGCGCTTTCTACTGCGCTGGATCCTCCGGCCGATCGGGCGTTTGTTCCGCCGGATCTTTCGCGGGGTGCGTGCTGTCTGCGTCAAAATCGCGAAAGTCACAACAAAACCCTTAAAATTTCGGAAGAAAAGAAAAAAATCGCTTGAAACCTCCCCGTCAGATAGTGTATAATCAACTATATAGATTCTGAATTTGCCCGATGACAGCGGACTGCAAAGAGGGGGGCTGTTTGAATTTATGAGGGTGCTGAAAGCAAAAAAAGAAAAAAAGAGCTTTTTGCTGCGGTTTGCCATCCTGGTATTTGCGGTTTACGCGGCGGTCGCCCTTGTGAACCAGCAGATGCAGATCAGTGAAAAGAAGCGGCAGCTGGCCGATTTAAAGCAGCAGATCAAAATTCAGGAGATCAAAAACGAGGACTTAAAACACAGCTTGTCCTCCGGCAGCGGCGTCAGTGACGAGTACATAGAGCGCGTTGTGCGGGAGGGGCTTGATTATGCCAAACCCGGCGAACGTGTTTTTGTAAATATTGCGGGGAATTAAAGGCTCTGAATTTAAGAGGAGGATATTATTACTGTATGCAACTTGAGGTAGGGACAATTCTTGAGGGAAAGGTTACTGGAATTACAAAGTTCGGCGCTTTTGTAGAGCTTCCCGAGGGCAAGACCGGGATGGTTCATATTTCCGAGGTAGCTCCGACCTTCGTGAAGGAAATCCGCGACTATGTAACGGAAAATCAGATGGTCAAGGTGAAGGTGCTGAGCATCAGCGATGATGGCAAGGTGAGCCTTTCCATGAAAAAGGCTGTTCCGCCGCCGCCTCGTGACAACGGCCCCGCCACGCGTCACTTTGCGCCGCGTTCTTCCGGGCCACGTCCTTCCGGACCTCGTTCCGCAGGCCGGCCGGGCAGCTACGAGTGGCAGGCGAGCAAGAAACCCGAAGCGTCCAGCTTTGAGGAAATGATGTCTCGGTTCAAGCAGTCCAGCGATGAAAAAATGTCCGACCTCAAAAGGTGCATTGATTCCAAGCGCGGCGGCTTTACCAAGCACGGCGGCTCATCCAAATAGAGCAGGCGGAGTGGTTACACTCCGCTTTTTTGTGCAATACTTTCAGGGGCTGATTGACGATACCGCAGCGCGCCTTTCCGGTGCGAATGGATGAGAAACGGCGGCGGTTTCCCGTGCGCTTCAAAGCGATTCCGCTTTGAGTTTGCTCCATATAAAGCGGGGCGGCCCCGTTCCAATGCCCGGAATCCATGCGGTACGCGCGTTATGATCGCCGCGTCGCCTTGGCCGCCCCTGCTCTTTTAATATCCATCAATATCAATTTACAGACAAGCCCGGCGCTTTCCGGGCGTCTGTCCATTTTTGGAGGTAACACATGCTGATACAAAATGCAATGATTTATACGATGGCGGGCGACCCGATCCCGAACGGTTACCTGC
>OBWS01000094.1_pt1 | contig 60202 bp, 51 predicted proteins | sample 1495291 | NCBI WGS metagenome assembly OBWS01 (sample SAMEA2580090, study PRJEB22360) | human gut metagenome | biome: human gut; feature: human-associated habitat; material: faeces | place: Denmark | collected 2008/2010 | reverse complement strand
GCGCGCGTTGCCCGGGGAGCCTCGCGTTAGCGGCTCCTCCCGCCAGCAGTTTCGATAAGCATCTTTCGGATCCGGCTGGCTATCTAGAGAACTCGGGACAAGTAGCGGAAACGTTAGCTGGCGCCTCTAGCTCTGATTATCAGATCTATGCCGCCCTCACCGATAACTTCTCGCCGCTAAGCGCGCAGCAATGGTGCGTGAAGAGCCGGGAGCAGGCAGCAGGCAATAGCCAAAGCGTGCTGTTAGCTATCGCGGTAAAAGAGCGTGCGTACTACATTTGTCCGGCAGCTAATGTGCGCATTAGCGAAACTAAGCAAAATCGCATAGCTCAAGAAATAGAACCCCTGCTGTCCCAAGGTAATTGGGATCAAGCGGTTAAGGTGTTCGCGGTTAGCGCGGCCTCGTCCTCCTCTGATCTGGGCGGCGCCGTGAGTGGGGAAGAATCCGCGAGGACGGGGACCTGGTTGCGACCGCTAGCGTTAGTGCTGGTGGTAGCGGGGATCGGGATCGGCATTATGATCTTTGCCCGCAAACAGTCAAAGACCCGCGATCAAATAAAAACCAGGCAGGCCGCGTCGGATAAGCAGCTGGTAGAACAGGCGGGCGTAGATGTCTTGGCCGCTGACGATGCTGTCCGGGGTGCAAAAGAAGAACTAGAGTTCGCGAAAATGCAGCTAGGGACGGCACAAACTGAGGAATATGCCCAGGTGTTAGCCCAGGCGAGTCAGGCGCGAGATAGCGCTATGGAGAAGTTGCGGGACTTAGATTCCCTCTCAGGTATCCAAAAATCTCAACAGGCACAAGCAGCTTCCAGCGAGGCTAAACGCTGCCAGGAGCTGTTAGCACAGCAGACAGAGAAACTGACGAGGCTGCGCGAATCTTTAGCTTCTTTACCTAGCCGGATTCAGAACCAGTTATCGTTGATATCCGAGCTAGAAACCCAGGCGAGCCAGCTTCCCGCCATCATAGCGGCGCTGCATAAGACCCACCCTCAGGCGGTATTAACCTCACTGGATGATGCGCCCGAGCAGGTCAGCAACCTCTTGGGGGCTGCGCGGGAAACTTTAGAGCCTCTACAGAGCGAGGATAGCTCGCCCAGCCTGAAAGTACAGGTACAAACCGCGGAACGGGCAATCGCCCAGGCTCGCACCCTGATAAAGGAGGTTTCCGAGGCCGAGACCCACTTGGCGAACCTACAGCAATCGCTACTGGCAGCCGTGACTTCTATTTCCTCAGACCTAGATGATGTAAAACGCCTTAACTTGCAGGACAAATCAGTTTTTCAGACCCTGTGCGCTAAAGCGCAAACCGCGATTGATAACTGCTTGCAAGCCCGCGATGGTCAGGGCGATCCCCTCGCATCTTTATCGGCGATTGCCCAAGCCGAAGCCGATTTGGATCAAGCGTTGGCGCCCTACCGGCAAGACAGTGAGCAAAAACAGAAGGCCGCGGCCAGACTACAGACGGCTTTAGCGAGCGCGCAAGCCCGGATAGCTAGCGCAAATAGTTACGTTTCTAGTCACCGCGGCGCGGTAGGTTTAGATGCACGCCAGTATCTAGCGCGCGCCGAATCCCTCTACCAGCAGGCACAGGCTTCGCGGGGAGATACCGGGATCAAATTAGCGGAACTGGCAGGAGAAGCTGCCGATAAAGCCCGCGAGAGCGCAAGTACCGACTACCAAGAGCGCCGCAATGATTGGGATGGAGGGTCAGGAGGAAACAGCAGCGATTTCCTAACCGGGATGATCCTAGGCGGAATCTTAAACGGCGGACGGGGCTTCGGCGGCGGAACCAGTTGGGGTTCAAGCTCCGGAAATTCTGATTGGTTCGGCGGCGGTTTTGGGAGCGGTAGCGGATCCGGCTTCGGAGGTAGTTTCGGCGGTGGAAGCTCCGGGGGCGGCTTTGGAGGGAAGTTTTAGCCCGCCAGTTGCCAGTATTTCCAGTAGAATCAGAAATTAGTTAGACAAAGCCAACCAATACCAGGAGGAACGATGGCAGAAAAACAAACAATTCTGGGTCGGATTACCAATATGGCGAAAGCCAATATTAATGCGCTTCTTGACCGGGCAGAAGATCCCGAAAAGATGCTTGACCAGATGATTCGAGACTATACCAACTCGATACGTGAAGCTGAAAGCGCAGTTGCCCAGACTGTGGGGAATGTGCGGCTGGCAGAGAAAGATCTAGAGGAAGACCGTGCCGCAGCAACGCAATGGGGTGAAAAGGCTGCTTTAGCGTCAAAGAAGGCGGAAGAAGCACGCCAGAGCGGGGATACGGCCGAGGCCGAACGCCTGGATAATCTGGCACGTCTGGCTCTAGGCAAGCAGATTGATTTTGAACAGCAAGTGAAGTCGCAAGAACCGCTGCTGGTTTCCCAAAAGGAAATGGCTGAGCAGCTCAAGGCGGGCTTGGCCGGGATGAAGACTAAGCTAGAGGATCTTAAAGTCAAGCGTGACCAACTGGTGGCGCGGCAAAAGACCGCCCAGGCTCAAAACCAGGTACAAGAAACCGCTGCAAAGTTTAACTTGGCGGATCCCACCAGTGAACTTAACCGCTTCGAGGAGAAAATCCGCAAGCAGGAAGCCCTGGCCGCAGGACGCGCCGAGCTGGCTTCTGAATCACTAGAGAATCAGTTTGCGGAACTGGAAAAATCCGGTTCCTCCGCAGAAATTGAGGCTCGTCTCGCAGCTTTGAAGAACAAATAGTTCCCACTACCGCCGACAGCCTAATAGTCCTTGCTGGCGCCAGAAATCGTTTCTGGCGCCAGCAACTGTTTGTACGGCAAATACAGGCCAAGTTTTACTCCACTAGGTTCACGACCAAGTATCTCTCAACTTTTGCGTCAGTATCCCCAGGAACCAAAAATCCGCAAAATTAGGGAATGCGACCCCTGTCCCTATGGGTCAGCATTCCCCCACCGGCGCCCAGCGCCCCCAGAATCAGACCGATTGCTAGTCCGATAGCGGCGGCCAGCAGTAGGAACATGACTATTTCGCTTTGTCGTATTCCTGCAGTGAACACACCCCATAGGAGCGGTCGCGAGTAGCTTCAATCGCCTGCACCGCTGCCTGGAACTGGGACATGGTGGTAATTATCGGTTTATCTGCAGCAGTAGTGGCGGTGCGGATTTCGTAACCATCCGCCCTCGCCCCGGAAGTGCCGGGGGTGTTGATCACCATATCGATTAGGCCGGCGCGGATCATATCCACTACTGTTTGTTCCCCGTTCGGGCCACGTCCTTGGCTGGCTTTACGCACCTCGGTAACCGGAATCCCGTAACGGCGTAGCAAAGCAGCTGTACCTGCAGTAGCCATGATGGAGAACCCTAAATCAAATAAGCGCGACACCGGCAAGGCTAAGGCGCGTTTATCCTGGTCAGAAACCGATACGAACACGGTACCTTTAGCGGGCAGATTTCCATAGGCCGCAGTCTGGCTCTTGGCGAAGGCGGTGGGGAAATCTCGGTCATACCCCATGACTTCCCCGGTAGAACGCATTTCGGGACCGAGAACTGTGTCCACGATCCGGCCATCTTTATCCCGGAAACGCTTAAACGGTAGCACCGCTTCTTTCACTGCGATCGGACGACCCGGGGTAGCGAAATCAGAATCATCGGCGGGCAGATAGCCGCGCTCTTTTAGCTGTGCGATTGAAGACCCCATCATCACCAGGGCAGCCGCCTTAGCTAGCGGCACTCCGGTCGCTTTGGCTACAAAAGGTACCGTGCGCGAGGCTCGCGGATTAGCCTCAATCACATACAACACCCCGCTGACTAGGGCATATTGAATATTGATCAGGCCGCGCACCCCTACCCCGGCTGCGATCTTCTCCGTCGAGGTACGGATATGGGAAATAATCGCGTCCGAGAGGGTAATCGGGGGCAATACGCAAGAAGAATCTCCAGAGTGGATTCCGGCCTCTTCAATATGTTCCATTACCCCGCCCAGGAACAGCTCCTGGCCATCATAAAGCGCATCCACATCGATCTCAATCGCGTCATCGAGAAAACGATCGATCAATAGCGGTCCGGTCATCACCGTGGGGTCAGATAGGTTGTAGCGATGCAGATAGGAGTCAAGTTCGTCGCGCGAATACAGGATCTCCATTCCCCGTCCTCCCAGCACGAAGGACGGACGCACCAAAACCGGGTAACCGACCTTTTCGGCCTGTTCAAAGGCTTGCTGCGGGGTGGTAGCAGTGCCGTGGGCAGGAGCAGGTAGCCCCGCCTCCTCTAGTACCCGACCAAAGAGTTCACGATCTTCGGCGGCGTCAATCGCACTTGGCGGAGTACCCACAATCGGTACTCCGGCAGCCTGCAGGCGAGAAGCGAGCGACAGCGGGGTTTGCCCCCCGAGCTGTACAATCATCCCCGCTACCGGGCCCGCCGCGCATTCGGCCTCGTAAATTTCCATCACGTGCTCGAACGTAAGCGGCTCGAAATAGAGGCGGGAAGAAATATCGTAGTCGGTCGACACCGTTTCCGGGTTGCAGTTAACCATCACGGTGTCATAGTCAGATTGCAGTTCCTGGGTGGCGTGCACGCAGGAATAATCGAACTCAATGCCTTGCCCAATCCGGTTCGGACCGGAGCCCAGGATAATCACTGCCGGACGCTGACGCGGTTTAACTTCGCTGGTCAAGTCATAGCTGGAATAATAGTAGGGGGTTTGGGCGGGGAATTCCCCGGCGCAGGTATCTACCGTCTTGTAAACCGGACGAATCCCGAAGGCCTTGCGCACCTCCCGCACTACCTGATCGGATACCGAGCGAATCTGCCCAATCTGCAAGTCAGAAAAACCGTGACGTTTCGCCTTGATTAGAAGATCCGGACTAATAGCTTCGGCTTGGCGGATTTCTTGTGCGACCTCGTACAACAAGAACAGTTGGTCTAGGAACCAGCGATCAATCTTAGTGGCTTCGTAGAGTTCCTCTAGACTCGCCCCCGCCCTAATCGCGTCCATCACCTGGATCAAACGCTTTTCCGTGGGTATTTTGACCTGCTCTAATAGCTCTTCCTTGGAGGAAGAAAGCGGGGTATCCCAGCGGAAGTAGGTGCCGGCTTTATCTAGAGAAATCAGGGCTTTTTGTAGGGCTTCAGTAAAGTTGCGTCCCAGCGCCATCGCCTCGCCTACCGACTTCATGGCGGTGGTCAACGTGGGGTCAGCGGCCGGGAACTTTTCGAAAGCAAAACGCGGCACTTTAACCACTACATAGTCCAAAGTGGGCTCGAAAGAAGCCGGCGTCGAACCGGTAATATCGTTGGGAATCTCGTCGAGGGTGTAACCGAGCGCCAGTTTTGCAGCCAGTTTCGCAATCGGGAAACCGGTAGCTTTCGACGCCAGGGCGGAGGAGCGAGACACGCGGGGGTTCATCTCGATTACTACTACCCGACCAGTATCGGGGTGCACTGCGAATTGGATATTACACCCGCCAGTATCTACCCCTACTTCCCGGATAACGTTAATCCCAATATCGCGCAGATTCTGCAGTTCCCGGTCAGTTAGTGTAAGCGCGGGAGCCACCGTTATGGAATCGCCAGTATGTACCCCTACCGGATCCACGTTTTCGATAGAGCAGACCACGACCACGTTATCGGCTTTGTCGCGCATCAGCTCTAGTTCGTATTCTTTCCAGCCCAGAATCGATTCTTCCAGCAGGACCTCGGAGGTAATGGAATCAGCCATGCCCCCTCCGGCGATGCGGATCAGATCCTGTTCGTTATAGGCAATACCCGAACCCATGCCGCCCATAGTGAAGGACGGGCGCACCACCAGCGGATATCCCAACTCTTCGGCGGCCTCACGGCAGTCAGCCAGGTTGTGCGCAATAAAAGATCGCGCTACTTCCGCTCCGCAACGGTGAACTACCTGCTTAAACTCTTCGCGATCTTCACCAGCGTTAATCGCCTGGGCGCTGGCACCGATTAGCTCCACCTGGTATTTTTCCAAGGTGCCATCTTGGGACAGAGCAATCGCGGTGTTCAGCGCGGTCTGTCCCCCCAAAGTCGGCAGCAGCGCATCGGGACGTTCCTTTTCAATAATCGAGGCCACCACCTGCGGGGTTATCGGCTCAATATAGGTAGCATCCGCCATTTGCGCATCAGTCATAATGGTTGCCGGGTTGGAATTAACCAAAATGACCCGCAACCCTTCCGCTTTGAGGACGCGGCAGGCCTGACTCCCGGAATAGTCAAATTCGCAGGCTTGGCCGATTTGAATTGGCCCGGAACCAATAACTAGGACAGATTTAAGATCAGTTCTGCGTGGCATTTTTTTCCTTCGTTTCCTGCATTGTCCTTAGGAACTTATCAAAGAGATATTGGGCATCGTGGGGGCCAGCCGCTGCCTCTGGATGGTACTGGACACTGAAAGCCGGCAGGTCAAGGGCGCGCAAACCCTCCACTACCCCATCGTTTAGCGCCAGGTGAGATACTTCTACCCGCCCGTAGCGTCCCCCATCGAAGGGTGCCACCGAAGGATGTTCCGCGGGAGCGTCTACCGCGAAACCGTGGTTATGGGCAGTGATCTGCACTTTTCCGCTTTCGCGGTCCACCACCGGTTGATTTACCCCGCGGTGACCATAGGCAAGCTTGTACGTTCCATACCCCAAGGCGCGCCCGAGGATTTGGTTCCCAAAACAAATCCCGAAGAAAGGAAGCCCGGCGTCCAGCACCGCCCTCGCTAAGGCTACTTCATGGTCTGCGGAGGCCGGATCGCCCGGTCCGTTAGAGAAAAACACCCCATCAGGATTCACCGACATGATATCCGCAAAGCTGGAGTGCTGCGGAAACACATGCACCTGGATTCCGCGCAACGCCATCTGCTCGGGAGTACGGGATTTAATCCCCAAGTCTAGGGCAGCCACCACCGCTAAAGGTTCTCTGCCCTCATATTCACCGGCGGGCTCCACTACGTATTTTTCGGGAGTACTCACGTCAGCTGCCAGCGCCGCTCCGGCCATCACCGGCTGGTCGCGCACCACTGACACCAACAGGTCGCGGGTAGCCTGATCAAGATAGGCAGCCCCAGCCGGGAGAGCATCACCAGAAAAGATTCCGCCCCGCATGGCACCGGCTTCGCGCAAATGCAGGGTGAGGGCACGGGTATCGACCTCGCAAATACCCACCACATCCTGGTCTTTGAGTAGGTCTTCCAAGTCGCCGGTAGCGCGCCAATTGGAAGCCCGGCGGGCGCGATCACGCACCACATATCCGGCTACCCAGACTCTGCTAGACTCCGGATCCGCTTCGTTTACCCCCGTATTTCCGATATGAGGCGCGGTTTGAATAACTATTTGCCGGTGATAGGACGGGTCGGTCAAAGTTTCCTGGTATCCGGTCATCCCGGTCGCGAACACTACTTCCCCCAGGGCGCGTCCCCGCTTCCCCCAGGCTTTGCCTTTCGCAATGAACCCGTCCTCCAGCACGATCAAAGCCAGATCCGAGGAGTCCTGATGCATACGATTACTCCTTATCTACGCTTGAGCCTTGCGGGCGAGGGCGTATAGAAAAATTGCTCGCACCAAGCGGACGCGAGCAAATGGTTAAGAGTTTCACTGCCTATAAGCATACCGTAAGGCGCTATCCGGGCGTGATTTTTCACCAGTACTCGGATAATGAAGAAAGCTGACTACCAAAAATGGAAAGTCGCTGGAGCCAAGCCTAGGAACGCATTAGTTTAACCGCGTCGGCAATCGGGCCATCTAGCACTTTTTTCCCTTTTTTCAGCACGATTCCCCGCTCACAAAAGCGTCCCATTAGATCCAGGTCGTGACTGACGATTACCAGTGATTTACCTGCTTCTGACAGTTGCGAAATACGATCAAGACATTTCTTTTGGAAGGGCTCATCGCCCACCGCCAAAATTTCATCAATCAGAAAAATATCGGGGTCGGTATGAACTGCCACCGAAAATGCTAGCCGCAGGAACATTCCCGAAGAATAAAACTTGACTTCGGTATCTAGAAATTCGTGAATCTCCGAAAAATCTACAATCTCATCGAAATGAGCTTCGATTTCTTCACGGGTCATCCCCAAAATAGCGCCATTCAAGAAAATATTTTCCCGCCCGGTTAAATCAGGGTGGAAACCCGCGCCTACCTCGATTAAGCCTGCGACTTTACCCCGCACACCTACGGCTCCTGCCGAAGGCTGCATCACTCCGGAAATAAGTTTCAACATTGTCGATTTCCCGGAACCGTTAAATCCCAAGAGCCCCACGGTTTCCCCGGCGGCAATATTGAATGAAACATGATCGAGGGCGCGGAAACGGTCACGCATCTGTCCCCGTCTGCCGGTCAAAGACCACACCAACATATCTTTCAACGTGTGGGTGTTGCGGATAGTGAAGTCTTTTACCACGTCTTGCGCGGTTATCACCGTATCAGCTTGGGTTAATTCTGGGTCAACTTTTACGCTCTTATTGGCCATACTTTTACAGCTCCTGGGCGAAACGCCCGTCATAGTGGCGGAAAACTTTATCCCCTATCAGCAACAACAGGATTGAAATCAGGGCGGAAGCCACTACCATTAACGAAAAATTGTCCGGGAAACTCTCAGCCACGCCCGCGGTGGGAATCCAAAAACCATAATGGAAAAGTTCGACTACCGTGGTGAGGGGATTAAGTTGATAGACATACCACAGCCATCCTCCCTGCCAGTCCCCCAGTACGTGGTAAACCATTGACCATTTATAAAGAACCGGGGAAGCCCAGGTAGCGACCATTAAAATCAAATCCACGAAATTTTCGGCATCGCGATATAGCACGTTAAAAGCCCCGCCGAGTAGTCCGAGCCCCAAACTAAAGATCGTGAGAACAACGAATGCTAGCAGCACTGCCAGCAGATTATTTATCCCCGGTCGCCAACCGAAAATCAGGCTTCCAATAATCAAAATCACCACTTGCGGCACGAAATGCACAAATGCCACCCAAACGGAGGACACGGGGAAAAGTTGCCGCGGCAAATAAATCTTTTTCACCAAATCCTGGTTTTGCACCAGCGAACGCGTACAGTTACCGAAGATTTCGGAAAAATAGTTGACCGCAACCACTCCGGCAAACATATAAACCACGTAATTGGTAATGTTCCGGTTCATTCCCATAAACACCCCGATGGCAAAATAAAACACCAGGAATTGGGTTGCGGGTTTGGCATAAGACCAGAGCATTCCCAGGATTGAACCCCGATAACGGACTCGTAGTTCTTTATGTACTAGTAGTTGTAGCAGATACTGTTTACGAACAACTTCAAATAAACCGTGGGATGTACCCGGCCGGGTAAAATCAGTGCTGACACTCACCAGTTACTCCCCATCCGTCTTTTTACCAGAGAAATAAGGTTTCACCACGTTGTCATAGCGGGAAAGCGCAGACGCAATCGCCATATGCATATCAAAATACTTGTAGGAGCCCAGCCGGCCTCCAAAGAGGGTGTGGGGTAACTTATCGCGTAGGGCGCGGTACTCCAGTAGCTGCTCACGGTCACGAGCAGTATTAATCGGATAATAGGGTTCATCATCCTTGCCGGCAGTGCGCGAATATTCCCGGGCGATCACCGTTTTTTCATTTTGGTAATCCCGCTCCGGATGGAAATGCCGGAATTCAATAATCCGCGTGTAAGGAACTTCCCGATCGCCATAGTTCATCACCGAAGTGCCTTGGAAATCACCGGTAGCAACCGTCTCCCAATCGAAATCGAGGGTGCGCCAACCGAGCTCCCCATAGCGGTAATCAAAGAACCTATCTACCGGACCGGTATAAACCACCGGCACCTGCCCAATGCAGGCATCACGGTTGAAAGGTTGGGAGGTGTCGAAAAAGTCGGTCGATAGTTTTACGTCAATAAGGTCGTTATCCGCCATTTTTTCTAGCCAGGCGGCGTATCCATCTTGGGGAAGTCCCTCGTATTTATCGGAAAAATAGCGATTATCGTAGTTGTAACGCACCGGCAAGCGCGACACGATAGCCGCCGAAAGATCCCGCGGATCAGTTTGCCATTGTTTCGCGGTGTAGCCCTCGAAGAACGCCTTGAATAGGGGTTCGCCTACCAGGGAAATCCCCTTCGTCCGGAAGTTTTCTTCTGCGTCCTCGCCCCGGATAGCGCTAGCTTGGGAGGCGATTAGCTGTCGAGCCTCATCGGGAGAATAGGCAGCCCGGAAAAACTGGTTAATGGTTCCCAGATTGACCGGCATGGGGAAAACTTCGCCCCCGACATTGGTGTATACGTGGTGCACATAATCGGTGAAAGCAGTGAAGCGGTTGACGTATTCCCACACCCTCTCATTAGAAGTGTGGAACAGGTGCGCCCCATATTTGTGGATCTCGATACCGGTTTCTTCATCGCGGTAAGAGTAGGCATTTCCGCCGATGTGATCACGTTTTTCAACTATGGTGACCCGCCGACCTAAATCGTTAGCGACTCGTTCTGCCATGGTTAGACCAAACAGTCCGGATCCAACAATCACTAAATCGGTATTCACGTGGATTCCCCTTGTCTTGCGAGCTTCTGGCTTCCTTAATCCTACCGTGTTAACACTAAAAATTAATCTGCCAGCAAGGATGACGCGAGTTTTGTGAAGGCTCTAACTGCGCTGGCACTGTCGATCTTGTCTAACTGGTCTGCAGATACGGATTGGGGATCCGCTAAAGCAACTTTGACCTGCGCATAATCATTGGCGAGGGCGATTAACGAGCGCCTGCGCATAAAGTCGGAGAACCGGATTTGGTGAGTGTCGATGTGTTCACCTAGATCTGGATCCCGCGGCACGATCACAGGCACAAAACCGCGCCGCAACCATTCCATCATCAGGGAAGGACCGCCCGGTAAAACCACTCCTTTTAGGTTCCCTGCCAGGGCGTCCATTTCTTGGTGGCTAAGGTTTTCGCGCCCGTTCGCCTCTTTCGGAGGTTGTGAAGTTCCGTATTGCACCAGGACAGACACATCCGGATTCTCGCGAGCGAAACGATCCGCCATCTGGATTAACCGGTCAAAAGGCATATGGTGCGTTCCCACCATAAACAGGTAATCGGCGTGAAGCTCGCGGTTATTGTTTTCGCTTATATTCGCGGTTTCAGTCATAGTAGCGGTCCGATCACGGTGGCATCCGGGTAAAGTTTTAGCTGTTCAGGCCATTGCACGGCGAAGCGATCTGCTAAGCGGTAACAGATCCTACCTGATAGCGAGGGAATTTCGATCCGGTCGAAGACCTCGATATAGATAGTGGGAATCTTCATGAGCCGCGCTAGTGCAATGAAAACCGTCCCCAATGAAGCCCCTGCAGAAACCACCAGTTCGGGGCGAGCCGAACGTAGAAGCTTCCAGGCTAGACGCAGCGAGCGGAATACATCCCGTAAGTTACGGTCGGGTGAATGCTGTGCCCAGACGACTTTCTGATCAGCTAAAAGGGAGACCGCATCGGGAGTTTCGAAAGTTACCCACAAGGATTGCTGCCGTTTCCACCAAGGTTTTAAGGTGTAGAGCTGGGCTAAGTGTCCACCGGAGGAGCCAGCAAAAAGAACTTTAACCATGTTGTTTGTCCGCTTTCACCCGGGCCGCATTTTCACAGGCCGCAACTAGCTTCGCGGTTTCCGGGTCGGAAGCAAAAACCTCTTCGTTAGGACGCGGCCCAGATAGCACCCCATCGGTCACTCCTTTTACCCCCAGGCGCAGCATCTTTTTCTTTTCCCCGCTAGATAGCCACATTCTGAACCAGCGCACGATCGTGGAACCGCCATAAAGCAGCCGATCCAGAGGTAGTAATCCCCGCGAGCGCAATAGGAACCAAATTTTATTGCGAGTCTCGTAATAGAAACGATCCCCGGGATCATCGGTAGCGGACGCGGCAGCGCGGGTTTTGTGTACCACCACCGAGGCTGGTACATACAACCCGATGCGGTGTTTCAGCAGCCGGGCGGTGTATTCCAAGTCATCATTCCAAATAAAGTAATCAGCAATCGGCAGACCGCTCTGGCGCACTTGTGCTACCTCTACCAGTATTGACACGAAGGAGGCCGCACGTACCTGCCGCATTCCCAGATCCCGGGCGATTCGTTTGCGGCCCGGTGATATTAGCGGTCTTTCCCGATGGGCATTCATGGGGTGTTCGCTACCGTCTGTCCACTGTGCCTTGGACGCCAAAAGCGCTGGAGAGCCGGGATAAGTCTGCCCCGCTATTAGCAGTTGTGCTAACGCATCCGCTGTAGGAATGGTGTCGTCATCCATAATCCAAATGAAATCCTGGCTTTCCAGCTCTTTATAGGCAAGGGCGTGCGCGATTCCCGCACAAAATCCGCCAGCCCCGCCGGTATTTTCTGAAAGCGGTATTACTCGGTCAACTACCGGGTGCTGTTGGGCAATATGTGCAGAATCATCAGTTGAAGCGTTATCAATCACGATTACCCGCTGGACTGGCCTGGTCTGTGCGGCGATTGCGTCCAGACATTCGCGAAGTAGTTTAGCGCGGTTATAAGCTACTACCACCGCAGATACCTGACGTTCTTCGCCCATTGCCACATCTCCTTTGGTTGGTTTTTTCCATCATATCTAAGCGGAGAAATACCCGAACAGCGATCGCCTCAATTATTCTGATTTGCGTCCTCCTCTATCCGCGGATCAAATACCCCATCCCCCTCCCCGGAGGGTAATTCTGTCATCGGAGGGCGATACTGTCCCTGGAGGGTGATTTCGTCGCGGGAGGGTGGTTTCGTCGCCGGAGGGCGATTCCGTCAAGTAATCGGAAGAAAAGCCAGCAATAACACCCTCCCCGCACAAAAGCACCCTCCAGCGCGAATAAAAAGCGAACCTTCTCCGCCCATATTCACGAATCAGGAGGACGATCCTGTCCCCGGAGGGTGGTTTCGTCGCCGGAGGGCGATTCCGTCAAGTAATCGGAAGAAAAGCCAGCAATAACACCCTCCCCGCACAAAAGCACCCTCCAGCGCGAATAAAAAGCGAACCTTCTCCGCCCATATTCACGAATCAGGAGGACGATCCTGACCCCGGAGGGCATTTCGGTCGCGGGAGGGTGGTCTTGTCACGGGAGGGCGATTTCGTCTGGGGAGGGTGGTCTTGCCACCGGAGGGCGTTTATGTTTCCGGTGCTAAGTGTCGGTAATAAAAAGCGCAAGAAAAAGGGTAGCCCTGGCGGAAAATCCGCCAGGGCTACCCTTAAATCTTTAGGTAACTAGCTAAACAGCAAAGTTACTTCATCTTGGTGCCGACCGAGCCGAGGCGTTCACAAGCCTCAACTACGCGCGCCGCCATACCAGCTTCGGCAGCTTTGCCCCAAGAACGCGGGTCGTACTGTTTCTTGTTGCCGACCTCGCCATCAATCTTCAGAACACCGTCGTAGTTCTTCATCATCCAGTCAGCTACCGGACGAGTGAAGGCGTACTGGGTATCGGTGTCTACGTTCATCTTGATAACGCCGTTGCGAACCGCAGTAGCGATCTCTTCAGCAGTGGAGCCAGAACCACCATGCATTACCAGGTCGAACGGCATTTCTTTACCGACTTTAGCTCCGACCTCTTTCTGGATGTCACCTAGGATTTCAGGACGCAGTTTAACGTGACCGGGCTTGTAAACGCCGTGTACGTTCCCGAAGGTCAAAGCGGTAATATAACGACCCTTCTCGCCCAAACCAAGAGCTTCAACAGTCTTTAGACCATCTTCAGCAGTGGTGTACAGCTTTTCGTTGATTTCCCCAACAACGCCGTCTTCTTCGCCACCTACAACCCCGATTTCAACCTCTAGGATGGTGTTGGCTTTAACGGACAGCTCTAGCATTTCCTTAGCGATTTCCAGGTTCTCAGCTAGCGGTACTGCCGAGCCATCCCACATATGAGACTGGAAGAAAGGCAGACGCCCAGCCTTTACTTCTTCAGCTTCCATTTCCATTAGCGGGCGGATCCAACCGTCAATTTTCTCTTTCGAGCAGTGGTCGGTGTGCAGCGCCACGGTAACGTTGTAGCCCTTGGCGATTTCACGAGCATAGGCAGCCATAGCCAGGGAACCAGCTACCCGGTCATTTACAGTGGAGCCTGACCAGAAATCCGCGCCACCGGAGGAAACCTGGATGATGCCATCAGATTCAGCTTCCGCAAAACCACGAATCGCGGCGGTTAGCGTTTGGGAAGAAGTAACGTTAATCGCGGGATAGGCGAATTTGCCTTCCTTAGCACGGTTAAGCATTTCGTTATAAACATCAGGGGTTGCGATTGGCACTGTGGCCCTCCTTTTTTTAAAGTTCTTACGGGTCTCATTCTCTCACAAGGTGAAGCTTAGTGCAGGGTCTTGTGTCCCACGGTTTTGTTATGTTGAATCACCCATGCCCACATGGCAACGGCGGCAGCTGCCCCTACATTGATGGAGCGGGTAGAACCGTACTGGGTAATCTCGTAGACCGCGGCGCATTCCGCAATCATTTCTGGGCTCAAACCGTTCGCCTCAGAACCAAAGACCAGGCAACAACGCTGCGGTAAAACTGCGCTCTCTAGAGGCTGAGAACACTCAACATTGTCAATCCCAATCAGGGTAATCCCGCTCTGCCGCGCCCAATGCGCAAAAGAGGACGCGTCCGGGAAATGGTCTACATGCTGGTAGCGGTCAGTTACCATCGCGCCGCGTTTATTCCAGCGGTGCACCCCCACAATATGTACCGAGTTGGCGCCAAACGCGTTAGCAGAACGCACAATCGATCCGATATTGAAATCATGATCGAGGTTTTCGATCGCCACCTGAAACGGGAAACGCTCACTATCTAGGAAATCGCGAATAGCGTCCCGCCGCCAATAGCGGAAACGATCTTCCACATTCCGATGGTCGCCTCCCGCCAGCAAATCAGGATCCCAATGCTCACCCTCTGGCCAGTTTTCCGGGCCTCCCGGCCAGGGACCTACTCCGTTACCCATACCCTAGACCCGGAAACGGTCACGCTGGAGGTAACCGGTAAACTGGCACACCAGGGAACGGGGAGCTTTCCAGGTTAGGAAGCTCATCAGCTTAAAGATTAGGGAAGGCACCGAAATCACCTTGCCGCGCGCCAAGTCATTCAAAGCTTGTTCCACCACATATTCCGGGGTTAGCCGGGCAATAGTAGGCACGTCCTCAATCTTGGTAGTGATTTTACTGAAGAATCCGGTATCGGTAGTGCCGGGTTTGAGCGCCATTACCTGTACCCCGCTGCCGCGCAATTCCTCGGCGAGGGCGCAACTAAAGATTTCTACCCAGGTCTTATGGGCAGCATAGGTTCCCATAGCAGTACCGGAAGCTACCGAGGACACGTTCAAAATCGCTCCCCGTCCGCGCCGGCGCATCCGAGAGGCCGCGGTTTGTGACAGCAGCATTACCGCCCGCACCATCACATTTAACCCTCGCACCTGTTGAGAGGCAGATCCGTCCACAAAATCTTCTGCCAGGGCAAAACCAGCGTTATTAACCAGCAGTGAAATCGGGCGCTCATTGGCGGCTACGCGGCGCGCTACCGCTTTCAGTCCCGGTTGGGTAGCCAAATCTGCCGGCAAAACCTCGCAGGTAACCCCATAGTAATTCTCGATGCGTTGCGCCTCGGTCACCAAAACATTTTCCCGACGGGCAACCATCACTACATTGTGTCCGCGCCCTGCCAACTGGTTACAAAACTCTAGCCCTAGCCCACTGGAAGCCCCAGTTACTAAAACCCATGACATCTTTAATCCCCCTCGATTCCTAAATCTGCCAAATCTAGTGCCGCCAGATATTTCCAGCCAGCCTGATTAACCTTCTGCTTCGCTACATCCCCGCGGTCTACCACTACCGCCACGCAGAGCACTTTGGCGCCTGCTTTTTCTGCCGCCTGGGCTGCTTGAATTGGCGAGCCGCCGGTAGTGGAAGTATCTTCCACGATTACCACCTGTTTGCCCGCAATATCCGGGCCTTCAATCTGGCGCCCCATGCCGTGATCTTTAGCTTCCTTGCGCACCACAAACGCGTCAATATCGAGCCCGCGAGAAGCCGCCGCCTGCATAATCGCGAAGGCCACCGGATCGGCTCCCATCGTCAGCCCGCCGACTGCGTCAATATCTTCTGGCAAAAAGCCTGCTTCCTCTAGCAGGTCAAGCAGCACATGCCCGATCAGCACCGAAGCCTCATGATGCAGGGTTGAACGCCGCAAATCAATATAGAATGAGGATTTTTTGCCACTGGCCAGCGTGAAATCGCCGTATTTAACAGATAGCTCTTTGATTAAGGAAACCAAGCGAGCCTTTTGAGAATCATTAGCGGTCATGACATTCAGTTTATCGGTTTTGTAACCGATATGGTTAGCACATGAGGATTGCAACTTGGAACGTTAATTCGATTCGCGCCCGGCATCAGCGGGTAAGCGCATTTTTAGAGCGAGAAAACATTGATGTTTTGGCGATACAGGAAACCAAATGTCGCCCCGAACAGTTCCCTTATGAACCTTTAACCGCCGCCGGATACGAGGTAGCAGCGCATGGGGCGAATCAGTGGAATGGGGTGGCGATTATTTCTCGGGTGGGTCTAGAGGACGTGCAGCGGGATTTTCCCTGCCAACCCGCTTACGGCAATCCCGGGAAGGAACCGGTAGTGGAGCCGCGCGCAATTAGCGCGAATTGTGGCGGGGTAGACGTCTTTTCTCTCTATGTTCCCAATGGTCGCGAGCTTTCTCACCCTCACTACCGCTATAAGCTCTCCTGGCTAGCGCGGCTTCGCGAACATGCGTCCTCGCTGTTAGAGGCAGATTCCCAGGCACAAATAGCGCTAATGGGTGACTGGAATATCGCCCCCTTTGACCAGGATGTGTGGGATATGGAAGTGTTTGCCGGCGCCACCCACGTGTCTGAGCCGGAGCGGGAAGCATTTTTCGCTTTCGCGGATGCCGGATTTACCGAAGTTACCCGCGACCTGTTTGATCAGTACACTTATTGGGATTATAAGCAGCTGCGTTTCCCTCGAAATGAGGGAATGCGGATTGATTTTGCCTATTGCTCCCCTGCCCTGACAAAACGGGTCACGGGGGCGCAGTCTTTGCGTGAGGAGCGTAAAGGCAAAGGTGCCTCTGACCACGTGCCGGTGATTTTAGAGGTGGCTCCATAGAGTCATTAAGCGACTTGGGCTACTTCCCGCAGGGCGCGGTTTAATTTCGGCCATAGTTGCTTGTGGAGGGCGCCGAAAGGCTCTTGCCCTAAAAAGACTGCTCCCAGGTGCGCTAGAGGATCAATCCACAAAAATGAACCGGATTGCCCAAAGTGTCCGTAAGTTTGCTCGCTGGAGTCAGGCAGTGTCCAGTGCGGATCTTTGGCGGCGTGGATTTCGCACCCTAATCCCCAGGCATTGTCGCGGTGAAAGCCGTAGCCGGGCACTACCCCAGGCAGCTCAATCCCATCACTGCGTGACCAGGCAGCAAACAGCTCTGGAGATAGGAAACGCGGGCAGGCGGCCTCGAAAGCAAACGCCAAGAGTTCTCGCAGACTCCCGTGCATTCCCCAGGCGGGTGATTCGGGCAGTTGGCGTTTTATTCCCAGGGGTGAAAGCACCATTTCTTGGGCCCAGGTAGTAAAAGGAATCCCGGAGCGCTGGCTGAGTAGTTCACCAAGAATCTCATATCCAGAATTGGAGTACACCCGGCGGCTTCGGGGGGCGCGGGTAAACTCCCGTTTTTCATGATCGAGGCCGGCCCGGTGCGCGAGCAAGTCAGCGACACTTACCGGGCGGGACTCGCTCACTCCTGGTAGCTGTGGCAGAGGCTCACTAAGCTCGAGGACACCGTTTTCTACTGCTCCCAAAACAGTGCGAGAAGTTACCAGCTTGGTGACCGACATCCAAGGATAGACTTTATCCTGTTCACCCCAGCTTCCAAGTAGCTGACAGCTCCCTGGCAAAGATACAGATTCAAAGGAAAAAAGCGCGCAAGAAACTGGAAAAGGAAACTGTGCTAGCACCGCAGCTACTGGATCAGAAGCCATCCGGGAAAATTCCTAGAAGGGGCGAGCTGCCATAACTGCGGTAAGTGCCGCCACCGCTTCACGCGGCACGACGCCAACATCCGCCAAGGTGTTGTATTCCTCGGTTTCGAGAACACTGTTGATAACCAAGCGTCCCAGCAAGTCGATACTGAGAGCCTGGTTCTCTTGCGCGTACTCTAGGTCGTTGGCATTCAGGATGCCGGAACGAACAATCTTGTCCAGGATCTCCTCGGGAACGTCCGAAAGACCGTATTTCTCCATTTCTTGGGAGGAAAGGCTGATGTATCCCTTTTCCAACAAATCTTCCAAGGTAAACCCAGCCACCTGTTCGATAGCGGCCATTGCCGAGGGGGTAGCAAAACCGCTGGACATGATGGCACGAAGTGCCTTGGGGTTGGAAAGATCGACCTGATTGATAATCAAGTTAGTGAGGGAACCGACCACATCTACCCCATCCCTGTTGTAGAGCCACTGGATGTGCAGGCCGTACCATTCGGCCAGAAGGGAATGCGCCAGTGTCTTCGGATCGGCATCCTTGTTAATCAGATCGTCTGTTTGTAGCTGACTAAATGCGCTAGTCAGCACACTTTGCAAGCCTTCAAATCGGGCTGCGAAGTGATCATGGGCGGGGTGCACCTCATTAGAGGCTTCCACCGAAAGCATGCACTCCATTTCCACGATCGTGGGGTTAGAGCTGAGTTCTGTAGAAAGTTCAGTGAAGGCGTTGAACACTTCGAAAGGCTGCATATGTCGCATAGCCTGCACGTCGAAGTTAGAGCGATCCTCGTAGCGTTCAATAACCGCCATGAGTAGGGCTTCTTTGGAGGGGAAGTGATAGATAACCCCGGGGTGGGAAATACCAACACGGCGAGCCACATCGCGCATAGATAGGCCGTGGTAGCCAACTTCCGCAATCATGTCTACAGTTGCGTCAAGTATGGCTTCGCGTCGAGCTACGCCACCGGCGTAAGGCCCGCGTTCCCCGCTCTTGTGTGCTGGCTTGGGCACCCGAGCACCCCCCTCCCTTTTGCCTACCGCCTATTATCTTTTCTATATCTGGGCACAAAAAACCCAAGCTCTAACTAGGATACAGTTTTTCCCCTCAAACCACCTAACAAATCGACCAGATTTCGTAAGCGAATTACATAAACGAAGACCATATTAAGACTTTATTTACTTTTTCTAACAAAAGTAGCGACACACTTCACATAATCGCCAGTTTTTAGTAAATAAATAGCAAAACGGGGCGCCGGGAACTTCCGCCCCCCCGGCGCCACTTTGCTGACACTATGTCATTAACTTAGCTGAAGATGAAATCTTCCCGCCGGAACTGCCTGCTGGAGTGGCACTGTTACCTTGACAACCGAGCCATCCTCCCATTTTCCGGACAACAGTCCTTGCGCCAGCTGGTCACCGATTTCGCTTTGAATTAGGCGGCGCAATGGACGTGCTCCGAATGCCGGGTCATATCCCCGGTTAGCCAGCCAATTCTTCGCGTCCTCGCTAACCTCCAGCTGCAACCGGCGAGACGCTAGCCGCTCCATGACCTGCGCCAGCTGCAAATCCACGATTTTAGCTAGCTGGGTGCGGCTAAGGGGCTGGAAAATCAGAATCTCGTCCAAGCGGTTCAAGAACTCGGGTCGGAAATTGGCATTGACCGCTTCTTTCACGAGACGTTCTTTCTCGTCCTCGCTTATATCCGGCTGCGTCAAATACTGCGAACCCAGGTTAGAGGTCAGCACCAAAATAGTGTTACGAAAATCCACTACCCGGCCTTGCCCATCAGTAAGGCGACCATCATCTAGCACTTGCAGCAGCACATGGAAGATTTCCGGATGCGCCTTTTCCACTTCATCCAGCAGAATCACCGAATAGGGACGCCGCCGTACCGCCTCCGTAAGCTGGCCGCCCTCTTCATAACCCACATATCCGGGAGGGGCGCCGATTAGGCGCGATACCGAGTGCTTTTCTCCGTATTCGCTCATATCGATGCGCACCATCGCGGCGGGATCATCAAAGAGGAATGCCGCTAAGGACTTGGCAAGCTCGGTCTTGCCCACCCCGGTAGGTCCGAGGAACAGGAATGAGCCCGTGGGACGATTAGGGTCAGAGACGCCCGCCCGCGAGCGACGTACCGCATCGGCAACCGCTTGCACCGCTTGTTCTTGCCCGATTAGCCGTTTACCAATCTCGGTTTCCATATGTAGCAGCTTGTCGGTTTCAGTTTGCAGCATTTTTCCGGTAGGGATACCGGTCCAGGACTCCACCACTTCGGCGACTTCGGTAGGACCGACTTTTTCTACCACCATCGCATCGGAGTCATCGCTTTGCTGCTCCTGCTTTTCAGCAGCGGTGATCGCGGCCTGGATTTGCGGGATTTCTCCGTTCTGCAGCCGTCCGGCACTTTCCCAATCGCCACTACGCATTGCCCGCTCTAGCTGGGTGTTTAGCTTATCGAGTTGGGCGCGCAGATCCCCCACTTTATTGCGGGAGGCTTTTTCAGATTCCCAGCGCACATTGAGTTCATCCAAGACTTGTTGCTGCTTGCCGATCTCCGCGCGCAAATCTGCTAGCCGGGCTTTGGTCTGCTCATCTGAGCCTTCGCTCTCAGAGTCGGCCAGATAGGCTGCTTCCATTTTCAGCCGGTCAACCTGACGGCGTTTTTCGTCTACCTCCACCGGACTGGAATCTAGCTCCATCCGCAGCCGCGAAGCGGCCTCATCAATCAGGTCAATAGCTTTATCCGGCAAGTTGCGGTCGGTGATATAGCGATCCGAAAGTTTCGCCGCCGCCACTAGCGCCCCATCGGTAATCGTGACCTTATGGTGTGCCTCGTATTTGGGGGCGATCCCGCGCAGAATCGCTACCGTATCTTCTACCGAGGGTTCGGCTACGAACACCTGTTGGAAGCGGCGCTCTAGAGCCGGGTCTTTCTCGATATTTTGCCGGTATTCGTCCAGGGTGGTGGCTCCCACCATTCGTAGTTCGCCGCGCGCCAACATGGGTTTAATCATGTTGCCGGCGTCCATCGCGCCCTCGGAGCCGCCGCCGGCTCCTACTACCGTGTGCAGCTCGTCAATAAAAGTTATGACTTCCCCGCCAGCGTTCTTGATTTCTTCGAGGACGGCCTTGAGACGCTCTTCAAACTCGCCACGGTATTTGGCGCCGGCAACCATCGCTCCTAAATCTAGGCTAATCAGTTTCTTATTTTGTAAAGACTGGGGAACGTCACCGGCTACAATCCGCTGCGCTAGTCCTTCTACCACTGCGGTTTTACCTACCCCGGCCTCTCCGATTAAGACTGGGTTGTTTTTGGTGCGTCGCGATAACACTTGGATTACGCGGCGGATTTCTTTGTCGCGCCCAATTACGGGATCGAGTTTGCCGCTGCGGGCTACTTCCGTGAGGTCGCGACCATATTTTTTCAAGGCATCGAAAGAGGCTTCCGGGTCTTCGGAAGTAACCGGATCTTTGCGAATTTCCTTGAGTTTTTCCCGCAGCGCTTTTATGCTCGCGCCTGCACTATTTAGCAGACGGCTAACGGCGGTTTCCCCTTCAGATTCATCTGCGAGGGCGATTAACAGGTGTTCGGTGGATACGTATTCGTCGGTCAGTTCTCGCGCTAAATCTCCGGCTTTATTAATAACCCGCCGCATAGCCAGGGAAGTTTGCACTTCCCCCACCGAGCTACCACTTACGCTGGGCAGATTTCCCAGCATTCGATGCAGGGGCGCGTTAATCTGTTGGGTACGATTTGGTACTACCGCCTCCAGTAGCGCAAAGGCTATCGAGTCGGTTTGCCCCAGCAGGGCATTTAAGAGATGTTCTGGCTCTACCTGGGGATTTTTATTGGCCTGCGCGGTTTGTACCGCATCCCCTAAGGCAGCCTGTGATTTAATCGTAAGTTTTGTTTCCATTTATTTCCTCCCGTATTCCCATCCGGGTGGGATGGGGTGTTGTTATTTAGTCCAACACCCCAAAAGTTGAGTTTATTCCACTCAACTTTATATTTTTTTGGTTTAGTCCCTTACTAACGACATTTTCTGTCGCCAAAATCGGCAGGGGAAACCCGCAAGCAAGCACGTCTATGCCCCACTCCACCAAGGAAGCGCCGGCAGCAGTGAAGAAAAATAGACTTTAAGCCGCAAGACTACCGATAGTAGGAGTTATTTATTAACGCTTGACGGTTATCTCGACCGCGTTTGACCGTCCAAACGATCCCCCAGATCAACAACCCGACGCCAGTAAAGCCGATAACCGTGGGCACCACTAAAGCCGCAATCACTGGAGCGAAGGAAAGGTTAGGAAGAATAGAAATTGAGGAGATAACAGCCTCTTTATCACCGATAGGCTCGCACTTAACCTTCAAGGTTCCTTGAGAATTGAGGTTGTAAATAAAGGTGTGCTGCGCATCATTCTCCGGGTCGGAGGCAAAACCAGAAACAAAACTATTATCCCCGGATAGGGACTCAATCTTATCTCCATTAAAAGTAGCGTCACAGCGCACGTTACCGCCGTTAGAGGCTTCCACAATCAGCAGTGAAGTTCCCTGGTAGTCCGCAGTTCGGGTGATAGAACTAACCCCTGGGTGGGTCTCCATCTTGGAATCTACTTGCAGACCATAAACCACTAGCATCGTAACTAAAGTAATCGGCGCTACCACTAGCATCAACACGATTCCCACTACCAAAATAGTGATGGGCACAGCGCGAGATTTTGGAGTTTTCGGCGGTGTATCCGGATTGTCACCTAGGCCAGAAAAGCTGCCCGGCGCCATATCCCCCGGCCCGCCAGATCGGGGCATTTGCGAGGGGGTATTCCAAGACTCATTCCCCCCGTAACCGGGAGGAACGGGAAACTTACGTTGCGGCTGCGAGAAAGACGGAGACTGAGAGGGTTCTGCCCCAAAGTCCGGCGAAGAACCATTTGTTCCCCCAAAGCCGGCATTACTTTCCCTGTTAGCTGCTTCTGGCTTGGGCATTTGCCCCGCAGAAGAGGTCGGATGAGAGGAGGCCGACGCTTCCCCTTGTCGCTGCGTGGCCGGGGTACCAGAATGCAACTCGCCATTCAACACCCATTGTTCCTGTTCCCTAGAGTGCGCGCCGTACCTGTTAGGGGTTTCGCCCATAGTTCCTCCCATTGATTAGCCTGAGCCCTATTGTAAGCGCTAGCCCCGATTTTCGCCCCAAATGATCATTTGCCCTGGCAGATAGGGAACCAGTTCCTGCCCCCGCACTACCCGTGAGAGCGGGAACTTAGTAAGCGGAGACACTTCACCGGTGGGCGCGGCTGAAAACACTCGTCCGCGTCCTCGTTCATAAACAGCTAATCTCTGCCGCAAACGTTGATTTTCTGCAGCTAAGCGAGCAGCATCGCGCCGCAACTCCAGCAGGCGTTTAATGCCCGCCAGGTTAATGCCTTCTTCTTGGGACAGCCGCTGGATTTCTCGCAGTTCCGCGATATCTTCGGCGCTATAACGCCGCCCCCTGCCTTTGGTGCGCTTAGGGATAACTAGCCCGATACGGTCATATTGCCGCAGAGTTTGCGGATGCATCCCCGCCAACTCTGCGGCTACCGAGATCACATAGAGGGTTTCCATTGATCGCGCCATTAGCTTTTCTCAAGACCCAAACGAGGATCGAAACCGGGATGATCTGCCCGGATTGCTTCCCCTAACTGATGGGCAATATCAACTACCCGGCTAGAGGGCTTACGCGGGTTAACTATCTGGACGGTAGCCACCACATCTAAACCATTTAGTCCTTTTCCGCGCAAACGCAGTTTAGTGCCCGAATCAGCCCCGGTAGGAATCTTGATGGTGGCTGTTTTACCTCCGAGCAGGGGCACTTTCACCGTGGCACCTGCCAGCGCTTCTGCCGCAGTCACCGGCAGGCGCATTTGCAAAGCCTTCCCGTCGAAGGAATATACCGGATCCGGCTTTACATGCACCGTTACTACCAGGTCACCGTTCCCTGCTGGACCCGGTCGCCCTTTCCCGCGCAGACGCAGCTTCTTACCATCACGGATCTTGCCGGGAATGCGCACGGTCATACTCTTGCCATCCACCGTCAGCTTCATGGTGCTCCCGGCGATAGCGGTGGGAAAATCTAAGGTGACTTCCGCGGCCAAATCTTGACCTTTACCCCCACCGGGGAAGCCGCCCGGCCCCGCGCCGAAGGAACCGGGCGCCCCATAACTGGCGCGCCCTCCTGACGAAAACAGAGAACTAAACATGGAGCCGAGGTCGCCTTCTCCCAGGTTGATCCTAGCGGAGCCGGCCCCGGGAGCGGTTCCGCCCCCAAACATAGCGCCTAATACGTCTTCGAAGCCTCCGGCCCCACCACGACCTGAAGCGGGGCCGGCGCTGAAACGGGCACCACCGCCCGCCATAGCGCGAATCGCGTCATACTGGCGCTTTTGCTCCGGGTCAGACAGCACCTGATAGGCTTCCCCGATCGCTTTAAACTTTTCTTCGGCAGCTTTATCGCCGGGGTTTTGATCGGGATGGTATTTACGTGCGAGCTTCCGGTAAGCCTTCTTAATGGCTAATTGATCTGCTTTTTTTGACACCCCCAGGGTGCCGTAAAAATCTTTGCCTATCCAATCTTGTCCCGCCATGAATGCTCACCTCCTTAATCCCTAATCTGGGTTATTGACTATTACTTTCGTTGCCCGTAAGACATTTTCGCCCACTTTATACCCGGGCTGGAGCACCTGGGCGATACTGGGTTCGCCCTCCCCACCACTTTGCGCCATCAGGGCTTCATGCACGTTCGGGTCGAATTCCTCCCCCACGCTGCCGTAGCGAGTTAGCCCAAAGTTGGTTTCCAGGGTATTTTCTAGTTTCTTCGCAATTGCTTCAAAGGGGCCTTTTAGGTCTCCGGCATCGCGAGCTGCTTGTACATCGTCGAGGACGCCCAGCAGTACCTGCAAGACCGCTTTTTGCCCCTCGCTATGATGAGCCGACATATCTGACTTACTGCGCTTGACATACCCGGAGTATTCCTGCTGTAAGTTATAGGTTTCCGCTCTTGCGCGCGCAAGCTGTTCGGCAAGCTCTGCCACCTGGGCTTTAAGCTGGTCAACCTCCGAAGTAGACTCCGAATCCGCTTCCGTTTCTGCCGGCACACTACCGGCCTCTTCGGTCGGAGCCGGGGTATCTGCGATTTCTTCTCCCAGGCGTGCGGCGAGATCAACGAAAGTTGCATTATCTTCCGATTTTTCGGCTTCCTTTGCTGTTTCACTGCCTGCAGGCGCCGATTCCTGGAAGACATCCAAGTCTTTCTCAGCGCCCGTTTCCGGCTTTGCATTAGCGGCGCTAGCATCTGCCGCCGGGGAAGCTTCCGCCCGCCCCTCTTGGCCGTTAGCGGTTACTTCCGGCTTACCCGTTGGTTGCGCTTGGTCTGCCTGCGAGGCGGAAGAATCGTCCTGATTCTCTGGCTCTGGTTCCGAAGTGGGATGCAATGGGTCTTTCACCTTGATCTTTATCCTCCGTTTCCCATTTTGCTGATCCAAATTCTTACCTCCTGCCGATGGGGCGCCCACTTTCGCGAGCGCCCCAGACAGTTTGAGACTAAACAGTTACTTGTTTTCGTCCTCTTCGTCGACTACTTCCGCATCGATTACGTCATCTTCTGCCCCAGCTCCAGCATCCTCAGCACCGGAAGTGCCAGATTCAGACTGGCTTTGTGCTGCCTCAGCCTGGGTCTGGGCGTAGAGAGTTTCCCCAATCTTTTGCGACTTGGTGTTCAGTTCTTCCATCGCTGTCTTCACGGCCTCGATGTCTTCGCCCTCCAAAGCCTGCTTAACCTTATCGGAGGCTTCCCGTACCTCTTTAGCGATTTCCTCAGGCAGTTTTTCGGCGTTATCTTTTAGCAGTTTCTCGATTGAGTAAACCGTCTGTTCCGCCGAGTTACGCAAATCGGCTTCTTCACGCCGTTTCTCATCTTCTTCTGCGTGTGCTTCGGCCTCTTTAACCATGCGGTCGATCTCTTCTTTCGAAAGCGCCGACCCCCCAGAAATAGTCATTGACTGTTCTTTATTGGTGTTCTGGTCTTTCGCCGATACGTGCACAATCCCGTTGGTGTCGATATCGAAAGTGACCTCAATCCGAGGAACTCCCATCGGCGCCGGCAGAATCCCGGTCAGCTGGAAAGTACCTAGCGACTTGTTATCGCGGGTAAAGGTACGCTCCCCTTGGAACACCTGGATTAGCACCGAATCCTGGTTATCTTCCGCAGTTGAGAAAATCTCCGAATGCTTGGTAGGAATCGCGCTATTGCGCTTAATCAGGGTAGTCATTACCCCACCCTTGGTTTCGATTCCTAGCGACAAGGGGGTGACATCAATTAGGAGGACGTCGCTACGATCTCCCTGGATAATCCCGGTTTGTAGGGCGGCACCAGTGGCTACCACTTCATCGGGGTTAACCGACTTATTGGCTTCTTTTCCACCGGTCAAGGTCTTTACCATCTCGGCTACTGCCGGCATCCGGGTGGAGCCACCCACTAGCACCACGTGGTCAATATCTGATACGTGGATCTTGGCATCCGCGATTACCTGCTCGAAGGGCTTGCGGGTGCGTTCCAGCAGATCCTGGGTCATTTCTTCGAAGTGAGCGCGAGTGAGGCGCTCATCTAGGTGCACCGGGCCAGATTCGGCCATCGACAGGTACTGCAGAGAAATCTGGGTAGAGGTCGCCGAAGATAGTTCCTTCTTGGCTTGCTCGGCGGCATCGCGCAGGCGCTGAATCGCGATCTTGTCATTCGACAAATCCACACCGGTATTGGTTTTAACGGTACCGATTAGCCAATCCACGATCCGCTGATCCCAGTCGTCACCACCGAGGCGGTTATCACCGTTAGTAGCACGCACCTCGATAGTGGAAAAGCCGTCCTCATCTTTCATTACTTCCAGCAAGGAAACGTCAAACGTACCGCCACCAAGGTCAAATACCAGGATGGATTCGTCCTTTTCACTCTTTTCTAGTCCGTAGGCAAGAGCCGCAGCGGTGGGCTCGTTGACCAGACGCAGTACGTTTAGTCCCGCAATTTTACCGGCGTCTTTGGTGGCCTGACGCTGCGCATCATTGAAGTACGCCGGCACAGTGATTACCGCATCCTGCACCGAGTCCCCTAGGTACTCTTCAGCATCTTTCTTCAGCTTGCCCAAAATGAAGGCACTGATCTGCTGGGGGTTGTATTCTTTATCGTCAATTTTTACTTTCCAGGAGCTGTCTCCCATATGACGCTTCACGGAGGCAATGGTGCGATCCACGTTAGTTACCGCCTGCCGTTTGGCAACTTCGCCCACCAGCACTTCCCCAGCCTTAGAGAATGCCACTACCGAGGGGGTGGTGCGCTGGCCTTCCGCATTGGCGACAATAGTGGGCTGCCCACCTTCTAGAACCGCAATCGCGGAGTTGGTGGTACCCAAGTCAATACCTACTGCACGTGCCATGATCTTTCCTTCCTACGAATGTATTTAGTTGGTCTTACTAGCTCTAGGCTCTGGCGGCTGACGCCCGCTTGTTTCAGTCTTGACGCCTTCCGATCAGATTTCATAAACCTTGAGCCTTACACGCTCAAGGCTACCAAACACTGGCGGAGGATCAAGCTGAACCTTCAAAACCTGAGTCTACTTAACTCAACTTTAAATGCGTAGCTTTTATTCCTTTATTTCTAAATATTTTTAAAAAAAGCCCTTAAAAGTGCGCCAAACTGGGGTTTTACCCTAAACAAAACTCGGTCACGACCAACGAATTCCCAAAATCTAGCCCGCTAAGGTCAAGTTACTTCCCAAATTGCGCTGGGAGCGTATATCTTTTCTAGGTAAGAGCCTTCCGCGCAGTAAAGGAGAAATCATGGCAGTAGAACTGGTTACAGAGTTTAGCGACGAACTCGTAGAGGCATTTTCTCGGCTCCTCCCCCAGCTTTCGCAGTCTGCCAAGCAGCTGAGCCCCCAGCAGATAAAAGAATTCTGCGACCAAGAGGAGGTTTATCTGTTGGTCTTCCGCTCCGAAGAGGGACAAATTCTAGGGATGCTCTCCTTAGCAACCTTCAAAATCCCCACCGGTAAGCGGGCTTGGATCGAGGACGTAGTGGTGGATTCTGCTGCCCGTGGCCAGGGAGCGGGGCAAAAACTAGTAGAGGCAGCAGTGCGCCAGGCCAAAAAGGTCGGAGCTAAAACCGTGGATCTTACCTCCCGTCCCTCGCGCGAAGCCGCCAACCGGCTATATCGGCGCTGCGGATTTAAACAGCGCGAAACCAATGTTTACCGTTACGCGGGATAATTTGGTCTCCCATATTTCTGCGCATACGTCTAGCTAGCAAAACTGACAACTGTGAGGACGCCAGCAGGATTTGCCCTGCGATGCAAGAAAAAACACATTAACGATTTGGATAGCCATATTTACTGGTAAACCCAATTTGATTTGGCTTTTCCCCAAAGTCTTCCCGGCCTAAAGCGTGAGTTAGCTAGCAATGTTACCCAAAGACACTAGGAACCAGGTAACAATAGGGGCAAAAGTAGTCGAGAAATAAGGAATGATTACATGAGCGCCCTGTCCATTCCCAGTGTGGGACTTTCCACCGGATATCAGATTCCGCAATTTGGATTTGGAACTTACAAAATCGCCCCGGATCGCTGCGTAGATGCAGTTAAATATGCTTTAGATCTAGGCATTCGCCATATCGATACCGCGCAGATGTACCACAATGAGGCAGAAGTGGGACGCGCCATTGAAGAGTCCGGGATTCCCCGCGACGAGATTTTCTTGACCACCAAGCTCAATAACGACAAGCACCTGCCAGAGGACGCCCGGAAGTCTTTCCAGCAGAGCCTGGAAGATTTACGCACCGACTATGTGGATCTATTTTTGATCCACTGGCCGCTTCCCACCCTTTATGGGGGAGATTTCGTGCAGACTTGGCGCACTCTTCTGGAGTTCCAGTTCGATAAGACCGCCCGTACCGTGGGGGTTTCTAACTTCCAGATCAACCACCTGGAGCGTTTGATCGCGGAGACGGGAGTAACCCCGGCGGTCAACCAGGTAGAGATTCACCCCCAGTTTGCCAATAACGAGCTGCGTGCGTTCCATAGTAAACACCAGATCGTAACCGAAGCCTGGTCGCCACTGGCTCGCGGCAATGTTTTAGGGGAAGAAAAAGTAGTGGCGGCGGCCAAGCGCCTAGGGAAAACTCCTGCCCAGGTAGTACTGCGTTGGGGTATTGAGCGCGGAGACGTCCTCTTCCCCAAGTCGGTTCACCCAGAACGCATTAAAGAAAACCTGGATATTTTTGATTTCCAGCTAGATGCACAGGCTAAAGCGGATTTAGATTCCCTGGATATGGGCGAGGCCGGGCGCTCCGGTTCTCACCCCGACACCATGGATCGCCTCTAAGCACCCCGGCCATGCCTCGCCCTCGCCACGCGACCACCCGTCCCCGACGATCTCTGGGGACACGAGTGGGAATATTTCTGCTATCACTCCTGGCGGTAGCCATCGTTTCTGCTTTAGCGTTTACCTTCTTTTCGGGCACCCCGAAAGCGGGGGCACCCGCAAAAAGTACCGCGACAAAGGAACTCCCACGCTCCAAGTCGCCTACTTCGTCACCGGTAGATTCCCCGCACCTAACGGTGGGATTACATGGAGACGCGAATACCATTGTCCGGCGCGGCGATCCCTATATTGAATCCGGAGCCTACTGTATTGATGACCGCTCCGGGATGGTAGAAAAAGTGGAGACAATGGGGAAAGTTGATACTAAAACGGTTGGGGAATACACCGTTAGTTATCGTTGTATCAGCGACAATGCCCAGGCAAAAGTACATCGAAAGATCTCAGTAGTTGCCCCCGAATCTAGAGATTGGGCTAAAGAGGGGCTTCCGGTGATGATGTATCACAACGTGTATGACCCCCAGAATCCGCCCAGTCAGCTGAATAATAATTTTATCTCCATTCCCAAGCTCGAAGAACAACTGGAGTGGCTTAAAAACAACGGTTACTACTACCCCAGTTTTTCGGAGTTGCGGGCTTGGGCAGACAAGCAGATAGCCCTCCCAGCAAAAAGCGTGATCCTCACCTTTGATGATGGAGATCCCGGGTTCTTGCAACATGGGCGAGCGCTATTAGACAAGTATCAGATCCCGGCTACTTCCTTTTTGATTGGAACTCATGCTGCCAGCCAGCAGACGATCCGCAATAATCCCAGCCGCTATGTTGACTACCAGTCCCACTCTTGGGATATGCATAAACCGGGAGGACATATTGGGCACGGCGGACTGATTAGTGCGCTGAATAAGGATCAGATCAAGGCGGATCTCACAAAAGCCATTGATCTGGTAAAAAGCCGAGATGCCTTCGCCTATCCTTTCGGAGATGTTACCGAGGAAGGCTTGGCAGCAGTTAAAGAGCTAGACATCAAAGCCGCCTTCACCACCAAATACGGAAAAGTAAAGCCCGGCGCCGATTTCCGCCAATATCCCCGGGTACGAGTCAGCGGCGAGCAGAGCCTACAAAGCTACATCGCCAGCCTCTAAACAAGAGTTGGTGCGGTAAAAGCGCTCGGGGGCTGATCTTCACGGTTGGCGCAAGGGCTAGTTTTTTCCTCCCGCTTGAAAACATATATCGCCGTTCCCAGGAATAGGTTGGTGCGGCGGTAAATGCGGGGGCTAGATTTTTCCTCCTGCCCAAAAATTTGGAAAACGTAGCGACGTTTTCCAAATTTTGCGCCCGCCTAGCCGACTCGGATAAAATCTAGCCCCCGCGTACAGCTGGAATAAATCGACCCACTATGCAGCGGTTGGTGCACTAAAAGATGCGAGAGGGCGACTTGAGCCGAGCGAAGCAAGGCTCACCAGAGCCCCGAGCGCTTTTAGTGCACCAACCTCCTAGCCCCCGCGTTAATACAGGCTAGTTTTCGCGATGGGCGTGGTAGTAGTTGATCAGCGCTTTAGTAGAAGGATCTTGCTGCTCCAAGACCTCTTTGTCACCGGCGATTGCCGGCGTTAGGGCTTTGGCGAGCTGTTTGCCCAGTTCCACGCCCCATTGGTCGAAGCTATTAATCCCCCACACGACCCCTTGCACGAAAGTGATGTGTTCATAGAGGGCGATCAACTGTCCCAATACCGAGGGGGTTAGCCGCGACGCCATGATTGAGGTCGAAGGCTTATTTCCGGGGAAAACCCGGGCCGGAACAATATTCTCGGGAGTGCCCTCGGCACGTACCTGATCAGCGGTCTTCCCAAAGGCAAGCGCCTGAGTTTGAGCAAAGAAATTACCCAAGAACAGCTCGTGCTGATCGCTGTCACCATCTTTAAGCGGCCAAGTAGGATTAGCGAAGGCAATAAAGTCGGCAGGAATCATTTGGGTTCCCTGGTGGATCAGCTGATAGAAGGCATGCTGACCGTTAGTGCCGGGCTCTCCCCAGAAAATTTCGCCGGTATCGTAGGTTACTGCTGCCCCGTCCCAGCGCACGGCTTTACCATTGGATTCCATGGTTAATTGCTGCAGGTAAGCCGGGAAACGATGCAGGTATTGAGAATAGGGCAAGACCGCGTGGGTGGGCGCATGCAAGAAGTTGCGGTACCACACGTTGATTAGCCCCATCAGCAGGGGAACGTTCTCACTGAGCGGAGCCGTCCGGAAATGTTCGTCCATAGCGTGCATACCGGCCAGGAAATCAGAGAATCCTTCTTTCCCAATGGCTACGGCCAGCGCAGTGCCGACTGCGGAATCTACCGAGTAGCGTCCTCCTACCCAATTCCAAAAACCAAAGGCATTATCCGGATCAATACCGAATTCGGCTACTGCCTTAAGATTGGTAGACACTGCCACGAAATGCTTAGATACTGCCTGGCGGGAGTCCGGCTCACTCAGCTGCGCAGCGCTATCTTTGCCTTCCCAGATTCCGCGAGCAGCCAGCTGGTCTAGCAGCCAGGTGCGAGCCGCCCGGGCATTGGTGAGAGTTTCCAAAGTGGTGAAAGTTTTGGAAGCCACGATAAACAAGGTGGTTTCCGGATCCAGATCCTTCACTTTTTCGCATAGATCCGTGGGATCAATATTCGATACGAAACGGCACTGCAGTCCCGGTTTCACATAGGGAAGTAGCGCTTCGTAGGCCATGGCGGGACCCAAATCTGAGCCTCCGATCCCGATATTTACTACCGTGCTAATCGGTTTGCCGGAAACTCCGAGCCATTTGCCGGTTCGTACTCTTTCAGCAAAATCGTAAACTTGCTCTAAAACGCCAGCTACATCGGCAGAAACATCCTGCCCATCAACTTCGAGTTTATCTTCCCGCGGACGCCGCAGCGCGGTATGGAGTACCGCGCGATCCTCGGTGGTATTAATATGTTCCCCCGCGAACATAGCATCGCGGTGAGCTTCGACTTTCGTTTGCGCCGCCAAGCGAGCCAGTGCCTCCAATACGGGGGCGGTTACCAAGTTCTTTGACAGATCAACCCGCAACTCAGCGGCAGTAAAACTGAGCTGTTCGGCGCGCTCGGGTTGTTGTTCAAACCAACCGGCGAGATCCGCCTGGAACGATTCGGCAAGATTAGTTAGCTCTTGCCAGGCCTGGGTGGTGCTGGGGTCAATCGGGGCGCTCATGTTTTCTCCTGTTCGAATTGGTTTTGGTTATAGGTTGGTAATTGGCAACGGACGGACTTCAATGTCCCATTCGTCGCGGGAAACCACCGAAATTATATCAACCAGCGGCAACCACCATTGGTTGAGGGGGCGACGCACCTTGGGGTCAACCTTTTGTTGCATTTGCAGCAAGGGGAAGGTTTCTATTCCTTGAGCTGACAGTCCCACCCCTAAGGGCTCGCTTCTATTTTCCGCGAATTGTCCGCTGAGCTCTTGAATCGCTGCCCGCACCAGGCGAGTAGCTAAAATGCGGTCAAAGGGCGAGGGTTCTCCCCCCTGCTGTAAATGTCCCAGAGCCGAGTGACGCACATCGAACAGCCCCTGTGATTCTTGTGCGAACACGGAGGCAATGAATTCTCGGTCATATTCACCCCCGGCTTCTTCGTTATGTAGAACCAGGCAAAGGCGACGACCATCACGGAAAGAGTCCCGCATCATTTTCACGTCGCCCGCTAGATCTTGCAGGTCATATGGATTTTCGTCTAGGTAAACCAGCTCGGCTCCTGCCGCGATACCTGACATTAAGGAGAGGTATCCGCAGATGTGCGTCATGGCATCGGCTACGAAGCAGCGCCGAGAGGCAGCCGCAGATTCTCGGATACGATCTAGCGCCCAGACAGCATTATTGAGGGCAGAATCAGCTCCGATAGAAAGCTCGGATCCCGGCAAATTGTTGTCGATTGATGCCGGAATGCAGATCATGGGAATGTTAAACGCCGGGTAACGCGAGGTTTCCTGGCGCATCTGATTAATCGACAAATAGGCGTTGTAGCCACCGATTACGATTAGGGCGTCGATGCGTTGTTCTTCGAGAGCTCGTCCTATCGCATAGTATTCTTCCACCCGGGGAATCGGACGCAAGGTTCCGAGCTCCGCGCCTCCATCAAAACCCCAACCTTCAACGTCTTCCCAAGCCAGCTGCCTGACGTTTCCGGACATGAGACCTTCAAAGGAACCGTAGATTCCTAGCATTTCAAATCCCCGGTCAATACCTTGCCGCACTGCCGCTCTAGCGGCGGGATTCATCCCGGGAGCCAGTCCCCCTACGTGCATAATTGCTACCCGCCGAGCATCTTCCGGTAGTTCGTCCTGCTGGGGTGGAGTCGACATTACTTCATTAAGTGCCAGCATCTCACCGAAGGAACGTCCCCGTGCCTGCACTGCTTTTTCATATTCTTTCGCCTTGGTGAACTTGGCAACCGCGCGAGTATCGTTTACTGCTTTCATCAAGGGCAGGCGAGCAACTCGGTTATTACGGGCACCAATAATCACCGGCTCAGAGCTTTGATCCTGATGTAGCACTTCATACACTGCCGCATACCCGAGGGCAGTGGGCATCCAGCGATCATACGCCGAGGGCGTACCCCCGCGCTGTACGTGCCCCAAAATAGTCAGATGCGGGCGCTGACCGGTTTCTTGTTCGAGGGCATCGCATACATCATTGGCGGTAATGGGATTACCTTCATGGTCGATAGCGCCTTCGGCCACCAAGACGATGGATTCGCGCCTGCCCGCCTGGCGTCCTGCTGCCAGTTTGTCTGCTAGGATTTTCTGCCAGCCTTCTTCCGGAGGAGCTTCGGGGATAAACACATAGTCACATCCGCGGGCAACCGCGCTCATCAGCGGGAGATACCCGCAATGACGCCCCATAACCTCTACTACGAAAGTACGGCGATGGGAGGCGGCAGTCGAGGAGAGTTCATCCAGAGCCGCCAAGATTCGCTGTAGAGCCGAGTCGGTGCCGATGGTCATATCAAAGCCAACTAAATCATTGTCGATAGAACCAACCAGGCCGGCTACTCGCAACTTTTCGTGTCCGGCTACCTGCTCGGGGGTTAGTTCCCCTAACTGTACTAATTCTTCCAGCAGGCTGGGCCATTCTTCTTGAAACTCGTTAGTACCGGCTAGTGAGCCGTCACCCCCGATAGAAATCAGGCGGTCAATCCCCTTTAGAACCAAGTTTTTAGCAGCTTTGCGCAGTCCGGAACGTTCACGAAATTCCTTGCAGCGGGCAGTCCCGATTACAGTGCCCCCTTTATTAAGCACGCTAGATACATCTGACCAACCCATCGGTTTGATCATTTCGCCGCCAGTAACTGCTCCCTGCCAACCTTCCAGGATCGCATACGGCTGCGCACCCATTTTTAAGGCGGTGCGTACGACTGAGCGTACCGCAGCATTCATTCCCTGGGCATCCCCGCCCGAGGTTAAGACTCCTAGCCGTTTCGGTTCCGGTTGCGTGGGCTGACCCATTATTCCTCCTCTGGAAGGCTGGTACCTAGGCGCTTCCCCTGGCAACCAGCGTCATCATTTTGTCAACTTCTTTGGGATCTGGCGCATCGATCTTTTCTCCGGACAAGAATTTAGCGAGCGCCTGGGCATAGATCTGCCCGCTGACTTCGGGATTGAAATCGATAGAGGTGAGCGGCGGGTTGAATAGTTGCCCTTCGGGGGCATTGCCCACCCCGATAACGGCACAGTCGTTAGGAACCATCCGCCCACACATTCGCAGCGCCTGGACTACTTCCATCGCTAGGAAATCGTTATGGCAGATAAACCCATCTACCCCGGGATTCTTTGAAAACAGTTGCACGAGCTCTCCAGAAAGATTAGGAGAGTTATATTCTGTGGTGAGCATGGTGGGCGTGGGGCAACCGCCGAAAATACACCCTTGCAATACCCCGGCATAACGCAACTGGTTTAAGTTTTCTAGCATCGGGCTGGAAGAACACAAGTACACCAGGTTGCGGTGGCCAGAAGAAACCATTCGGGAAGCCATCGCCCGTCCAGAGGCGCCATACAGGGCTGCCACCACCGGATAGATGGGAGAATCAGTGGCAAAAATTGCCGGCTCGACCGGTACTCCCAGGCTTTGTAACTGCTTATTTTGCTCTGCACTAAAAGACACTAGCGGCAAAATAGGGCCGATAAGTTTTGCACTATCAGCCAGCGCGTCGACATCGAGCTGATCACTGTCTAACTGCACCGGGATTAAATCAATCCCAATCTTGGCAGTTTCGAAGGCTACTCGCATAACCGTGCTGAGCATCGGGGAGTTATGGGGCATCGGGGGAACTACAAGCAAGAAACGTTTAGCTTCTGCCTGCGGATTCTTCGCCACTGTTCCCCTCCCTGCCTGGATAGCTAGCAACTCTATTTTTGAACGGTCAGTTCTAAAGTCAATACTAGCCTATTTCAACGAACCGACCAGCGTGAAAAAATCGGGGCGGACGCTTCTTCTTTGCGTCCGCCCCGAAGAGGCCTGCAGGCTCGGGGATTTCCAGGCGGAAGTCACCCGTTAAAACCCCAAGGTCAACTGGGATTTAGGTTAAGCATCTTGCTTTAGCTGCTTAGCCAGGTTCTCAATGAGCACATTCATAAAACCATCGGTGTCTAGCCAGGGATGATCCTCGTCAATCAGGCGCGCTAGGTCTTTGGTCATTTGCCCGCCTTCCACGGTGTCAATAATGACCTTTTCCAGCGTGTGCGCGAAATGAGAAACTCCCGGGGTGTTGTCCAGGTTGCCGCGATGCGCCAGACCGCGAGTCCAAGCAAAGATAGAGGCAATCGGGTTGGTGGAGGTCTTTTCTCCGCGCTGCCAGCGGCGATAGTGCCGGGTTACCGTACCGTGCGCGGCCTCGGCCTCGACAGTGCGCCCATCAGGAGTCATAAGTACCGAAGTCATCAGCCCTAGGGAACCGAAACCTTGCGCTACCGTATCGGATTGCACATCACCGTCATAGTTCTTACAGGCCCAAACATATCCACCTTCCCATTTAAGGGAAGAAGCCACCATGTCATCAATCAATCGATGTTCATAGTGCAGGCCGGCTTCCTCGTATTGTGTCTTAAACTCGGCGTCATAAATGTCGGCAAAAATATCTTTGAACTGCCCGTCATAGGCTTTCAAAATAGTGTTCTTGGTGGACAGGTAAACCGGGTAACCACGCAGCAGGCCGTAGCGGAAGCAGGCGCGGGCAAAATCTTTAATGGAATCGTTGAAGTTGTACATTCCCATGGCAACTCCCCCACCTTCGGGGTATTCCACCACGGTGTGTTCGATGGGCTGGGAGTCATCTTTGGGATGGAAAGTAATAGTCAGGCTGCCCGCGCCGGGAATCTTGAAATCAGTAGCCTTGTATTGATCACCGAAGGCGTGGCGGGCGACCACGATCGGCTTTGTCCACCCGCCCACCAGGCGCGGTACATTGCTCATAATAATGGGTTCGCGAAAAATCACCCCGCCCAGGATATTGCGGATAGTGCCATTGGGGGATTTCCACATTTTCTTTAGCCCGAACTCTTCCACTCGCGCCTCATCGGGGGTAATGGTCGCGCATTTAACCCCTACGCCGTGCTCTTTAATCGCGTTAGCGGCATCAATAGTGACCTGATCACCGGTGGCATCACGGTTTTCGACGCTGAGGTCGTAGTAACGAAGATCCACGTCCAGGTAGGGAAGGATCAGTTCGTTACGGATTTTTTGCCAAATAATGCGGGTCATTTCATCGCCGTCTAGTTCGACGATCGGGCCGACTACTTTGATCTTTGCCATGAATAACTCCAAAAGCTGTAGTTTTAAGTCCTCACTATCAACTTTACTCGACATCGAGATAAATTAGCAATGGCTAGCGTTGTGAACTGGCAGGCGATTTTGCCGATCGCACCGGACGCTCCTACTCCGTTACCATTGCGCAGCGATAAACGCTTCGCCCAGAGTAGCTTCCTACCTTAAATTGGTTACATGCGGGTGCAGATTGGAAAAACTTGTGCGGCCAAGCCGGAGCCACTTATCTGGCTAGAGGCCGGACTGGGCGGGTCTATGCGCAGCTGGAACTTGACGTTCCCGATTCTTTGTCGCGCTTTTTACTGCGCCCGCTCCACTCGCTCCCCGATTTTACGCCCCGACGAGGACGGGGAGGTAACTTGGCAAAGCCTAGCAACCGAGATGCGAGCGGGCGGAGAAAAAACTGCACGCCACCTGGGAGCTACCTTTGATAATCCTCTGCCTATAGTGTTGGTAGGACACTCTTATGGGGCGATGCTGGTGCGAGTTTGGGCGGCGCAGCTACTAAAATCCCGCACGCTTTCCCGGGTACGCCCGGTAGGAATCGTACAAATAGACCCCTCTTTTGAAGGAAATTGCGAGGGCGCGGGCCCCCTCTATCAGGAAATAGAGCAAAAGCTCCTCGCTTGGATTTACCGCGGCGCCGCCCGCGAACAACCTTCCTTTTATATGGCCTGGCAAGACCTACAAGAGATTGACCTGTTGGATCGCCAGCTCCCCCAGCTGGTGATTTCCGCAGCTCACCGCCGCAACAGTAAAACCTGGCAAGGGCTTACTTCTTTTGCTCGCGCAATAGATGCCCGCTTAGTGCGCGCCGACTCTTCCCGCCACCTCTTGCAAGTTTTTGATCCGGTAACCGTCGCTAGTCAGATTATTGAGTTCACTGCTCGCACACGCGAGCAACTTGAACATAGGGGGTTTTAAGCGTTAAAAAATTTGCAGCACCCCGGGGAAAACCTCTGCATGGGAAATAACTTAGGTACCCCTAAGAGGGGACTTTAACACTATGAGACCCCCCTGAACAGTTGCTTTATACTGCTACCTTATATTAAATTTATAGTGTTCTAATTACCGAAAATCCATATATAAAACACCGATATTCGCCCTCAAAAAGGAATGTCGGTTTCGGAGGTAGGAAGTCCCCGTGAAAGTTTCGCTAAGGCAAACCCTGACCCTAATGCTAGCGCTAGCATTAATACTTCCAGGAGCCATGATTCTATCCCGACCGCTGGAAGCGGGAGCCGCCGAACCCGGCAAATACGCGGATAATCTAAAAGCGGAGCCAGTAAAGCTACCCGCCGGCACCAACGCAAAGGATTTCGTTGCCAACCCGGCGCAACCCGATATCTACACTCTCCGTAGCGACTATAAAGTTGAACGAGACGGAGACTATGTCGTCAACTACCAGCCCTATGTCGCCACCGTCGGGGCGGACGCTACCGATGGGGAAAAAGCCAAGGTCAAGAAGACTATTAAGCTGCCGGATTTCCCGGGATACGCCAAGCCTCAGCAGGATGACGGCACCCCTATTAACGATTTTCTGATCAACTACCAGACCGTAGTGGCAGAAAGCCAAACCGGCACCAAGACGGAAAACACCTATGAAAAATCCCGAGACTTCAACTACAAAGCCAAAGAAAGCCACATCAAAATCAAGCATGTTTTCCAAGAACTTAATGATTTCGATAAATACGGCCCAAAGCCCGGGGAAACAAAGATAATTGAGAAAACTCAACCAGGTAAGGTCGGCTCCACGCTGGCAGTCAAACCTTTACCTGACTCTGAGATTAAGGGCTTTATCCCCGAAGCAGATTCGATTCCCGTCCAGGTTCCCCAGAATACTGAGACTTTTTTCGTTGAATACCGTTACAACCGTAACCACTTTGACGTTACTTTCGACAGCGATGGGGGTACGGAAGTTCCTTCCCGCACCCTCTACTACGGACAAGTTATTCCTCCTATCGCGGAATCTGATATCCCCACCAAAATTGGGGCGACGTTTGTTGGCTGGAAGCCGTCAGTGAATCTTGAAGGCACCGTGAACGGAACAAAAACTACTTTTCCGGCGGGGCAACTCATGAAAGATGGCTCCGGAAACGCAATCACGGATCTGGACGCTAAACTCATAATGCCAGCTACCAATGTAAAATTTACCGCTGTCTGGGAGGATAGACCTAAAGCGGATTATGCGATTCAATTCTGGACGGAAAAGGCTGACCATGCTAAGGACGCTTCCCTTTTAGACAAGTACGAATTCGTGGGCACTCGTGTGTATAAGAACCAGAACACGGGTCACCGCCCGGATTTAGCAGCAGAGCCAGTAAAGGACGTGGTATTCCCCGATTTGGATCAAGCTCGTTTAGATAAAATTTGGAGGGGTGAAAAATTCTATTATGGTCGGTTACCATATCTCAATAAGTTCTACACCTACAATAAGGATTTAACGAATAGCGAAAACGCTGATCCGAATGCTCCAGGTAGCGTAAAGCCTGTTTCCGCTACCGGCAAGACCGTCTATAACATCTATTTCGACCGACAAGTCTATGACCTGTACTTTACAAAATCAAATTCTACAAACGATACTTTCTATCCTGAAATTTGGCGACATCACAAAAAAATAGGGTGGCCAGGACACCCCTACCACTTCAAAGCCAGATTTAACCAGCGACTGTTAGACTGGCCGAATGACGCCTTAGAAACCAAGGGATTTTCTGATGGTAAGCAAAGTTTTGGGTGGACACCGAACTACGCTTCTCCAAGATTCGAGTACCGCGACACTCCTCCTTACCGGCTAACGGCACAAGAGTTCGTAGATGTGCCTGGCTACAATAATCTGGGCGGCTACACCAGTGAAATTGATGCTGGCGCCGGTGTCACTATCAAGGCTACACCACCAACTTTCACTACGCTTTCCTTTGGTATCTGGGAATCGGGTTCACGAGACCCAAGCTGGCAGGCTGTTCCTCACCACATGGATTTTTGGATGGATGGCTTCGAAGAAAACCCGGACTGGGATGGCAGGGATCCGAAAGAAAAATATGAGAAGATTATAGACTACGACCTTTATAGAAACAAGGCTGATACGGGTAGTCCCGACTATAATCATCCGGCTCCAATAGTCCAAGGCTTTACCCCTTACGAGGGTCGTGTGAAATCGATACCGCTGGACGCAGATGAGCTCGCAGCAATGAACGACGAGCGGGCAGACATAAAAGAATTTCCGACTGAAACGGTAGAGGATCCCTATGAAGGGGGAGAACCACACCCCAAGGGTGAAATGCAATTTATGTATACTTTCTTTAATCGTGCCGATGAATGGGGTGACCCACTAGAAGGCACCGACCCATTTAAAACAAATGGTTATATTCGTTTCTATTACAAACGCAATAAGTATAAATTACGTTTCAATAACGACCCCGCGACAATTAAGGCTGACAGTGATTATGCCGAGAACGAACAAACAGATATCTTTTATAAAAAACCTTTAAAGGATCTGAACCTAAATAATGTTGATACTTTGTCCAGCATGGGTCTAGACGGTCTCTTAGAATCGGATGGCAATGGAAAATCTCGCATCAAAAGGCCAGCGGGGCTTGCGCCCAATATGGTGTTCAAGGGCTGGGCTTTAGACCCTGCCGGGCTGAAAATGGTTTCGACTAGCGATGAAACCATGCCTGCCCATGCCCTTGTCCTCTACGCCAAGTGGGGGGAGCCAGACTTCAAGTGGAAGGTAACCTTTGATCCCGCTGGAGGTACCTTAGCTGATATTGACCCCAGTACCTTGGCTAAAGAGCAAAAAACTATTACCGAGGGTGATGCCGGTGAAGGAAAAGATATTACCTACCCAGTAAAGGGAAAAAATGAGGGAGACAAGCAAGTATTTACCCTCGTCCAGCGGCAAAAACTGGTAGAACCGAAAAAACCAACCCGGAAAGGCTATAGCTTCATGGGTTGGGAGGTACTGCGCTATAGGAAAGACGCTAAAGGTAACTACACCCAGGAAGTCGATACCTCTTATCACGACATCTATGGGGTTCCGGAACTTTATTCATACGGTAACGACGTAGTAAGTCCCATTTACCTGAAAGCAATTTGGGTAGAAAATGACATGGTGGATGTAAAGGTTTCCCACCACTTCTTGGATAAAGATTTTGCAAAGGATACTAAAGTAAATCCTAATCCTGCGGAAGATACCCTGAATGGCCAACGCGCCGGTCAATATACGGCCGCTATCGGCTCTCAGCAAAGCGACAAGTGGATTCTAGCTACTGGTGAGGAGCTAGAAAAATCGGAAGATCAAGGAATAAAAGATATTTACCAGGAATATAACCAGCGTACGGGATTTAATAACACCTACTTTCAAACCTTTAAAGTAGAGCCAGAAAAGATTTTAGAAAACGGCAATTTAGTTGATAATCCAAAATTCAAGGACAACCAGTTCCACTTCTTCTATCGTCCTTTCCGGATCCGTAATTACAAGGTCAACTATGTGGATCAAAGAGCTAAGGCGGAGCTAGCGAAAGCCACTACCGCTGCGGAAAAGAAAGAGATCATAAATAAATACCGCATCTTGGATCAAGAAGCGGTCACCAGTGGGGCACGGCATTACGATGCTCGCAACTACAAGCCGATAACCGGGTGGCGGCTGACGTCTGCGCGACAACAGCAGCTTTTCTACGATGTAGATGAAGATACCAATGAATTTAAAGGAATCAATGGTACCGGTTCCGATGAGATTACCTTCTACTATCAGGATGTAAGAATCATCAAAGTACCCCAAAATGACCCGACTCCGGACGGATACGTCCGGGTAACCTTCAAGGCCAGTAAAGGCGGCTCCTTTGGTACTGACAGTGAAGGAAAACCCATCAAGGAAATCCATTACGTGGTACTTAAGGGCATTAAGTCTGACCTGCTTCCAGTTCCCCAGGAATTGGGAAATGGAAAGAAGCCAGATGAAAATAAGTACTACATAACCCCAGAAGGGGGTAAGAGCTTTAAAAACTGGGCTGAAGAACCGCTGTTAGCGCGGGGTACCCCGATCACCAAAGACCATACCTTCACTGCTCAGTTCGATTGGGCGGATCTGATAGCCAAGGACGTAGTAACTACCGAGTCCTTTGATGACCCGGCTGGCACCTGGACCAATGATTTCGTGCCTAGCTTTACTGAGCTGCGAGCAGCTATTCAACTGCAGAGTAAAGATAAAACCCAGATAACTAAGCTTCCGGAGGACGCCACCGTAGAATTTGTAGATGAAAACGGTAACCCGGTAGCCACCCGGGATGATCTCTACAAGCTGGTAAGTGAGAAGGGAAAGACTGATGCGGAGGAACTCGTCCGCAAAGTAAACCTGAAAGCGAAAGTTAAGTTTGCAGACAGAGAAAAGATTGAAGAGATCGATCTACCAATAAAAGTTTATAAGAACCGGTACGACGGTCTTGCCGCTGGCGCGATGCCTGACTTCTTGAAGGCAGCAACCACCGGTAATGGTGATTTAGTGAAACTACTGGATGGCAAGCCTTATGTAAAGGTAACGGTGAATCCCACCAGCCGACTGGGTAATCAGACCATTAAGAGCTATTGGGTGAACCCCAAAGCTTGGGTAGAAATCCCCGAAATCGAGGTAACTGATAAAGAAAAGGCCTCCTCCGGGTTTAAGCATTGGTCTGCTAATAAAGCTGCCCAAAATGAGGGGCTAGCTAAGCTGGGAGTTTATGACTTCAATAAGCGGCATAAGTTCAGTGAGGACACGGTGATCACCCCGGTATTTGTAGATAAAGTAGTGACCCCGGTACCGGAAAAGAAGGAAAATAAGCCGATCATGTCGCCCGGTCCGGTAACCGGCGCGAATGCACTGCTTTACCTGTATGCGGCGGCTTTGTTTACTGCCGCGGGTACCGCGCTGGTAATCAGCAGAACCAGGAGGAAAGCACAGCGGGCATAACCCGCAATCATCCCTGGGGATACAACCCAATGAGGGTGGGGACGCAGCTTAGCTGCGTCCCCACCCTTAAAAAATTCTTTTATTGTTATTAATCGTCCTGTTTTAGGATTTCGCCGCTGCCCTCGATTTGGCGGCTGCCGCGCTGCACCGCAATTTTACGGGGCTTAGCTTCTTCGGCCACCGGGATAACCAGCTTGAGGACTCCGTCCACATACTCCGCCTCTACCTGGTCAAGAGCTACCCCATTACCCAAGGTGAGCTGGCGGGCAAAAGTACCGAAGGGGCGTTCGTGGGTGAGCCATTGAGCCCCCGCGATTTCAGGAGATTTGCGCTCGGCACGAATAGTGAGGGTGCGATCCTCGATATCGATATCTACGCTATTCGGATCTACCCCCGGCAGATCAAAGAGGGCGATGAACTTTTCCCCATCGCGATAAAGATCCAGGGGCATCGCTGCCCGGGAGGGACCTTGACGCATGGCGTCATCAAAAATTGCTTCCATCTGGCGGAAGGGATCATACCTGCGAACCATGATTACTCCTTACCCCCGCAAAGCGGGAAATCTTCTCGCCGAGAGTTTCTCGGCCTCACGTCTATTATTTTGGCACTCTAAACCCCTTAGTGCTAGTAAATTATTCTGGAGGCGAAAAGTTAAGTCTTATAGACTCAACTTTACTTTTTTACTGCTTCTAGCCTCGTAAAAAACAAAGAAAATCCTTTTACCAGCAAATATCGCTCCCCTTTGAGGATTAGGGTAAATCTCAGACCAAAACGCCGACCCAAAGACGCCCTAAATCCACTAGTTACTGAGAAAATAAGAGCATGAGCACGCGATACCTACCTTTATTCGTCTACGGCACCTTGAAACTCGGTTCGCGCGGCTTTGGCTCCAGTCTGAAAGCCGCGGTGACCGAATTCGCCCCGGCTTATCTGCGGGAAGCCTCCCTGTATATCGGGGCGTCCTACCCGATGGCAATCCGCTCTATCGGCGGTACCGGAATCGTGGGGCAGATCCTCTTAGTCGAACAGCGCCTATTTGAAGAAACCCTAGAAGAACTCGACGAATACGAAGGCTACCTAGGGGAAGGCGACCCCAATAATATGTACACCCGGCAAATCGTGCGGGTAGAGGTATTCCCGGATGAAGACAGCACCTGGGAAGGCCCCACCCAAGACGTGCAGGCCTATGTCTATATGGCTAACGCGGATTCCTTCCGCGATCACCGCGACGAACTAGTGCTCTCCCCCAGCGGTGATTGGGAAAACCACGAGGAGGAATGGGAAGAGCTCTCCCCCGCCCTCGAAGACACGCAAGACCCCAACATTGATGAGCGTTTCGCCGACGACGAAGACGAGGACGAACTAGACCGCTAAAGCCTACTTCTTTCCTTTAGCGCCCGCTACCAGGGATTGCTGATATTTCATCATCACCTTTTGCTGGGTTTGCTGCCCCGCCAAGAACCAACTTCCGTCCGCTTCTTGCCAAGCCATGATTTGCAGCGGAGTACCCTGCTTATCCTTAATCAATACTGCTTTCCCCCCACCGACATCTGCCTTACTCTCGGGGGTAAATACCAGATCGTCTAACTTCACGGTAGGCGACTGTTCAGACTCCGCAAACGCTTTTTCAACTGCCTGCGTGCACTGCTCAACGCTATTTTCATCAGTTTTTTGGCTGACCGCTTGCACCAGTTCGCCTCGCGCTTCCTTCGAACTTAAAGCACAAATAGTTGCCGCATCCTTATCTAGTAGCGCCCCATAATAGGCCTGCGCTCCCTCTTGGGGAGAAGACGCACCGGTCGGCGTGAAAATCTTTTGCCAAATCCCGCTAGCATAAAGCGCTAACCCGATAGTTGCCACTATGGCAGCTATCCCTAAAACCCAGGAGATAACGGTGCGCGAACGGGAATGAGTTTTCCTGACTTGCTCAGTTTTCTTCAAAGCAATCTGATCAACATCGAAAGCCGAGCCAGAGCGAGTGTCCGCTACCTCCTCCCGGTCAACCCGTCCGCCGGCTTGATTACCCCAAACTCGGTCGCTTTCTTCGCTCTCGGCTTCCGGATCTGCCTGATGATTAGCTTCCCTGCCGCCCGCTAACGGCAAAATTTCCGGAATCTCAAACTGGTCGTCAGTTTTCTCTTCATCATCGTCACTCGCTAGGTCCTCGGCGGTCGCTGCCGGATCGTCGGCGGCGCTGTCCTCCACGCTCTTAGCGGTTTCCTCCCGTGGTTCCTGCTTGCCTACCGGCTCGTCCTCGCCGGCGGTATCTGGCAAGGAGTTATCGTCCTTGTCGGCTGCCTCAACAGCGGTATTGTCCGCCGCGTTCTCTGAGGGTGAAAGGGTTCCCTTACTTAAGGAACTGATATCTGACGCATCAGCGCTATGCCCAGCGGTTTCTTCTTCATCTTGTCTCTTAACCATAGGGCGATCCTATCGAGAAAACCCCGCTAGATGCGCATTAGAATCACCCCAGCGCTCGCTTGCAGGAGCAAGTAGTGATACTCTGAAGTTAGGCCATTAAAAATCAGAATTATAGAAATAGCTGGTTATAGGCCTTTGAAAGCATAATGTTACCCAATGAAGTAGGGATAGAAATCATGGCAAATAGCCAAAAAGATAATAAGAAGAACCCGACCGTAGTACCCACCACCGAAGAAGCCAAAGAATTAATCCCTGCAAATAACGTCGCCGAAGATCAAGGCCAGGGGCTAACCACCGTTGCTGACCAGGTAGTGGCCAAAGTTGCCGGTCTCGCCATAAAAGAAATCCCCGGAGTTTACGATCTGGGTAACTCCGCCGCCCGCGCCCTAGGGGCTTTGCGTTCCAAAGTCGGCGCCTCGGAGAGCATCACCCAAGGGATCTCGGTAGAAATCGGGCAAACCCAAACTGCGCTGGACGTGGTGCTGATTGTGGAATATCCCCATCCGGTACACCAAGTAGCCGACAAAGTACGCGAAGCTATTTTCTCGGCTGTCGAAGGGCTCGTGGGTCTGGAAGTTACCGAGGTAAACATTAAGGTTACGGATGTGCACGTACCTGGCAATGAAGACGAAGAAGCAGATGAGGACGAGAAGGACAAAAAGGATCTGAAGTAACCCTCGCCGGAAAGGAAAATAAGATGACCACCATCGCCGGTATTTTTTGTGGTGCTTTTCTGGCATATATGGCCGTAGCTCACGGATTTTTCGGATTCTTAGTCGCCGTTTTGTTTATGGCCATCGGGGCAGTATTGGGCAGGGCAGCTTCGGGAAAGCTTGATCTGAAAGGCGTGGGTGAAGCCCTAATCGGCAAGCACACTACCACCTCCGATTAAGAAGGAGGAGGCTCATGCATTCCGATAAGGAACCATCAGAGCTTGCGGGAATCACTACGGTCTCGGCACGCGCGATCCAAACCATTGTGGCCGCCAGTACCGGAGAGCGAATCAGGGTTCCCAATGAGCTAATTAAAGTTAGCACCCATGATGATCAGGGATTATTGGGGATAGATATTTCCTGCCCCTTAGATTATCGTGCCCTAGACACCATCAGGCAGACCCCGGACGCTTCGGTGTTTTCACTAGCAGGTGAGGCACGCCAAGAAATCGTTACCCGCGTCAGCGAAATCGCCGGGGTAAAAGTGGGACGAGTAAACCTGCGACTAACCGGACTCTACAAGCACCAGGAACGGAGGCAGCTGCAATGAGTGAACAATCCAGCAAATCCGGACCTTATGTGTCGTATCTAGTCCGGCGGGAAACTCATTCCTCGCGGGCGCTAATCAGTGTCATCGTGGGGCTACTCTTGATTGCGGGACTAGTATATTTAGCTACCGAGGGGGTACTGTCCGCGTCAGGACGTCCTCCCCTGCTGGCTGCACCCCAAGATTTGTGGGAGCAGGCTCCCACAGCTTTACAGGACAAATATCGCCCCCTAGTAATAATCGCGGGGGTAATATTGGGACTTTTCGGCCTGGGATTACTAGCCAAAGCGATTCTTCCCGGATCTTTAAGTAAACATGCTCTGCAGGACGAGCGCGCTGCCTACGTTGCCGATGACGCGGTGATCGCCGCCGGTATTTCTCGTTTAGTGCGCGAAGAGGCCGAACTCCCCCAAGGAACGGTGTCTACCGCGGTTAGTAAGCGGCGTTCGCTAAGTACAATCACTCCAACTACTGGGCGTCCTCTAAACCAAGAGCAAATGCAGCAGGTAGCTACCGCAGAAATTGCCTCCTGGCAGCTGCGACCGCGGTTAAAGACCGCAGTTAAGGTCAACAGTGAGGGGAGGCTGGAAAAGTGAAAAAACTACCGCGAGCGTTGAACCGGATTCTGCTTTTTGTTTTTGGTTTACTTTTCTTAGCCACTGGAATAGCGCTGATAGCGGCGGCAACCGATGCGCCGCTGCGTGACCAGGCGCTTAAATATCGCTCACGTTTGGATGGGAAATATACTTCCCTAGCTCAGCAAGCAACTTTTCACGTATCCGGGAAAGAGTATTCCTGGGTACAGGTGGGATTGATTGCAATCGCGATTATTGTTGCTCTTTTACTCATCAGCTGGATTTTTTCCCAGGGAGGGGGCAAGATTCGCTCGCTGGCTTTAAATAAGGCTGGCAAAGATTCCGGAAAAGAGGGCGAGATTACCGCGGAACTGGGGTTAATCCGAGACCTTGTCGAGGAAGAAATTAGTGACAGCCGCTGGATCTCGTCTTTAAAGGTGGCTTCTTGGGACGTGAAGAAACGCCCCGGACTTTTGCTTAGTGCCGCAGTTTTTAAGGGGGCGAACCCTCGAGAGATAAAAACAGAGCTTGACCGGGCAATCGCTAGGCTTGATCAAGTTTTAGGAATAAAAATGCCGATTCTGGTGCGGATCACCACGAATTGGCGAAGTAGCTTAGGGTCTGCGGATCGCGTAGATTCCGAAAAATAACAAAAATAAAAGGAGAAGAAAATGGGACTGGACGACAAGATTAAGAACACCGCTGAAGATCTCGGTGGCAAAGCTAAAGAAGCTGCCGGCAAAGTTAGCGGAGACAAGGACGTAGAAGCCGAAGGCAAAGCTGACCAGGTCGGCGCCGAAATCAAAGACAAGGTGTCTGAGTTTACCGACAAAGCCAAAGATGTAGCCGAAGAAGCCGGCGCCAATCTGAAGGCTGCTGCCGAAAAAATCAAGGAAGGTTTCTCTAGCGATAAGTAAATCCAGAGAAAACTAAGCTTTAGAATAGCTATTTTAAGGATCGGGAGGCGCTGGCCTCCCGATCCTTTTATGCTTAATTTCCCTAACGGCGCTCCCCAGATCCCACCCGGCTCCGATATCCGCGTGTTCGGCGTTATAGCTTCGGCTAATCCAGTAGGGAGGGCAGAACTTTAGTTTCGTCACCAATGCGCATATCCGCAATCTTGCCGGCTGCGCGTAGCTCTTTTAAGCGCGGAACTACTCGCCGAGAAATCCCCCAAGGATCAATCGTGTTTAGATAAATCCGGGTGCCACCCTCGAAACCCGCCAGGGTAGAAATGCGCCATTTAAGTAAGATCCGCCAGCGCATCGGAGTCGAAACCGATAAGGGACGGTGGTACCACTCTTCATTGCAAGGCACATCGGCACCGGTAGCAGCATGGATCGCATGCAAAATATCAGAAACCGCCCGCGTCTTCTTTTCTCCGGCATCCCAGGGATTACAGGGTTTACCCAAGGGCCAGACTGCAATCGTGGGATAACGATGTCCCACCCCAGCCATCGCAATCGCGTCCTCGTTTTGCGCCAAAATTAGGCCGCGAGTAGCCCGAATCTTCAAGATGGTGTGGTAAATATCGGGATCTTTGCGTAGGCGTTCGCGTTCCTGCGCGGTCTGAACCGGAAATTCGTCAATCGCTACCAGTTGTTTATGGAGGTGATCGAAACTGGCACCCGCCGGTTTTAACCAGTTCTGGAAAGTCGCCACATATTTGACTGCCGGATCCAGGTCATACAGGTTCCGCAGCGCCCTGGCTGTGAAAGCAATATAGGCATGATGTTCCTCCGGAGTGAGGGTACCGGCCGAAGCCAGCTGAGAGGAATCAGTCGCTCCCGGAACAAAATGCCGATTAGCCACAATCAGATCATGCCCGCCCGAAAAGAAAGAATTCGCTTGCCCCAACATTTCCGGTTCGCTGAGGCTATTTATTTCCTCATCCTTCATCCCGTATTGGTGCAGTTTAGCGCGCACGACTCGCAACACATGGTCATACCCGGTAGGGGTAGACAGGTATTCCGCCATGTGCTGGCGTTCCTTATCGGAAGGTTCATGGCCATGATTAAGGTGCCAGTACTGGTAGGAAACAATTTCAAATAGGTTGGGAATCCGGCGAAAATCTGCCGGATATTTACTGAGCTGATCCGCGGCTAGTCCCGCAACCATCCGGAAATTACCACAGCTAGTAGTCTTACCTTCCGGAAGCTCCTGATCGCCTAAGACAATCCGAGACTTTTCTGGCGGGGTCTCTAAATAGCGGTCAGAGCAAAACGCACAAGTAGAGGTATGGTCTTTGTCGCTAATAGGCTTCGGGTTAACCTGTGGCTTAGAAAGCGGGCGATGCCCCCGCCCCGGGACAGTCCACACCTCGGTTCCAGTTAACTGATTTCGTTGCTTAACGGTTCCATCTGCCAGTTTAACTAACGCCCGTGCGGCTGCTGCTTCCTCTTTTGCCATACTCCCACCCTAGTTGCCTCCGGCTACTTTTTCTCCCACTCCCAGCGCGTGTAAGTCAGATGCGTTAAATACTGGGGGTCTGGTTTATAGTGAGCGGAAGGGAAGGAGGGAAGTTGATTAAATATCTGGGGTCAAAACGGAACCTGGTGCCGGCTTTAGGGACTATTGCTACCGCTTCCGGTGCCCGCACCGCCCTCGATCTTTTTTCCGGTACCACCCGGGTTGCCCAAGAGTTTAAGCGTCGCGGGATCTTCACCACTGCCTGCGACCTGGCCTCCTATAGTTATCAACTGGCGCGCACCTATATTGAAACCGATGCGGACACCGTTGATATCGCCACCTTGTGTGCGCATCTAGCCGCCATGAGTGCCTTGGAAGGTAAAGAGGGTTATTTCACCGAGACTTTTTGCCGCCAGGCGCGGTTTTTCCAGCCCCACAATGGAAAACGCATCGACGCTTGCCGGGATTACCTGGTTGACCTGCAAGATGATCAGTTATTCCCGATATTACTAACCTCCCTGATGGAAGCCGCCGACCGGGTAGATTCCACCACCGGAGTCCAGATGGCCTATTTGAAGAAGTGGGCGCCGCGTTCCTATAACCAGTTAGAACTACGTTTGCCGCAGCTACTGCCGGGAAAGGGGCGGGCGCTGCAAGGCGACGCTCTCAAACTGGTTGACCAGATACCGGCAGTGGATCTCGCCTACCTAGATCCCCCCTATAACCAGCATCGTTACTTCACGAACTACCATATATGGGAAACCCTGGTGCGCTGGGACGCCCCGGAGACCTACGGAGTAGCGCGCAAGCGAGTAGATGCCCGCGGCGAAGAGCACCGCTCAGCGTTTAACTCCAAGCGCACTATGGCGCAAAGTTTCTTTTCTCTGCTTGGCCGGGTTCGAGCCAAAACCATCGTGGTTTCCTATAACGATGAAGCTTGGATTGGCGAGGACGAGATGATTAACGCCATTTTGGAGGCCGGATTCCCCCAGGTAAAAAAGTTTGGATTTTCGCAGCGTCGCTATGTGGGGACAAAAATCGGGATCTATGATCCCCAAGGCAACAAAGTCGGTAAACCGGGAGCGGATCGTAATACCGAAAATGTGTTTGTAGGCGGCAGTGCCGAAACCCTGTCCCAAATCAGCGCGGCTTTAATCCCCTAAACTGTTCGGCAGTTAGCAGTTATTAGTACTGGAGCCAGCCTTTAGCTTGCTGGGAGAGCTGCTCTAACAAAGATATTGCCTCTTGCGCCCGCGCTGCTGGCACCATCAGGTGATCGTGATGCAGGCCGGATAAAACATTGCAGGGAATAGATTGGCTGGCCAGCTGGGAAGCTACGGTAAAAGTAAGCCCGGTTTCTTCTAGGGAAACGTCGCAGTCCAAAGTAATTCGACGATAGATCTTTTTCCCCGCGGCCAAACCTGCAGCTTTTGCCTGTTCTAAGGGCACGATTGAGGTGAGTCCTTCTTCCTCCCTTATCTGCGCAAACGGCTCTAACCCCGCGGGCAGGCCATCCCGCTCTGACAAGAACACATACTTGCCATACATATGGGGATGCAGCTTAGACAATGCTAGGTCAAAGTCAGAATACGAACTCATAGTTTTAAGTTAGGGGGCTAAGCCCTGCCCGTGCTTTCTAGTCTCACACTGCGGTCGACATTTCCCGGTTTCAGCAGGTAAATACCAAAACTCTCAGGCAGCGTTCAGCAACTTGTTTTAAACTACGGTCCCATAAATCCGACCACGGCAAAATTAGTTTCCGCCCGGCGCTCTAAGTTAAATCCCGGCGCCAAAATTAGGACATCCGTCGATAAACACTCATCACTGCCCGCGCCACCGCCGAGGGCGCCTCTAAAGGCACCAGATGCCCCGCACGGGGCACCGAAACCACCCGGGTACCGAGCGCCTTGGCCATCGCCTCGGCTTGAGCAGCAGTAGAGTTTTGATCTTGCTCCCCCCGAACCACCATTGCCGGTATTTGTGCCCGTCCTAGGGTCTCCAGACGCCCGGGACGCGCTGCCAAAGCGCGCTGCGCCCAAGAGATGGCCGCCCCGGGCGCCTCCTTAATCCATTTTTCCATCAGCTCCGGGATCTTAGGGAAATCCGTGAGAGTCTCTTTGGCGAGCATAGTGGGAATGGACTTCACTAGTTGTTCCTGTGCCCTGCCTACCAGGGCACCGACTGCCATTTCCGTGCGGGCAGCCCGCGCCTGCGGAGTATCGATATCAGCTTTGGTGCCCACTAGCACCACCCCGCCCACTAATCGCGGATGCCGTTCAATCATCGCCTGCGCGGTATATCCCCCCATAGAGTTCCCGCACACCAGTATTTTTTCAGCCCCTTCTGCGCGAACTGCCTGGGCTACATAATCAGCATAGATTTCCAAAGAGGGCGGATCTAGCGGAATTGGGGAATGGCCAAACCCGGGAGGATCAATTGCGATCACCGGTACGCCCTCGAAACGACGGGCTACTCCTTCCCACATTCGATGGTCATAGGGGAAAGCTGCTAATAAAACCACTGCGGGAGTACCCGCCATTCTATGCGCATCACGCGTAAAGATAGCCACGTTCATATTCCCCATCTTCGCACAGCTCGGCGAACAGGGGCGCATAAACTGGCGTGATAGTTGCGGAATTATATTTTCCGGTTGTTAAGGAAATCCCAAACGGGTAAAAATCTAGAGGCCGCGCTCCCAACACGAGCGGTGCCAGTGGCGACGCTGGTCTAGGCCAGCTTGGGTACCGAACAGAGAGTCGGTTCGCCACGCCACCACATGTGCCTGACCAACCTGGATCTCTTGGCTGCACCCGGGGCACAGATAGGTCTTACGCGCCTGGGATAGGTATTGCACCTTAAATTCGCCGTCCGGACGGGAAACTGCCCGCGGCATGGAAGCTAAAGAATCCAGCCGTAGCGGACGATGCTCCCCCCAGGGACGCTTACGAGAGCGCCTGGCCACTTAAAATACCCGGGATCCGCGTTTGTAAACTTCCATGGGATTCAAATCTGCATCGGTTACCAGCAGATCAGCGAATTTCCCGGGAGCCACTTCCCCTAACTGGGGGTTACCTAAGATTTTTGCCCCCTGCGTGGAAGCGCAATACACCGCATCTACCAGTGGGATTCCTGCCTGATGAGCGATTTTAACCTGGTTGATCAGATGGGAAGTTCCCCCCGCGAGCCCTCCCCCGCGCTGGCTCAATCTCGCTACCCCTTCTTTGACGGTTACCGCTTGTCCGCCCAGGACATAGTCACCGTCGCCCATACCGGTCGCCGCCATAGCGTCGGTAACAAATACCATCTGTTCGCGCCCGATCAGTTCGTAAACATTGCGTACTAAAGAGGGAGCTACATGGGTGCCATCGGCGATTAACTCTACGATTACTCCGCCGCCGGCTGCATCCGCCAGGATCTCCGGAACCGGTCCGGGATCGCGATGATGCATCGGCGCCATCCCGTTAAATAGGTGGGTTACCGTGGCATGCGCACAGCGGGCATGTGCCGCATGTTGCAAGGTTTGCCGGACTTCTACCAAGGCGTCCCGCATTTTTGGGGAACTGGTGTCGGTATGGCCGAAGGAGGGTACTGCCCCACCCGCGATCAACGTTTCGGACACTCCGGAAGGCCCCATCGCATAGGGTTTTTCGGGCGCGAAAGTCATCGACACCGCGTAACCGCGCGAGACAATCAACAGTTCGCGCGCTAAGGGTGCATTTGGGGCTTGAATATGGGCGGGATCTTGGGCGCCGCAATGACCTTGAGCGATGAACGGGCCTTCAAAATGGATACCCGCCAGTTTGCCCGCCTCGCACATTCCGGCTAGTAGCTCTGCTTTTTCTCGCAATACCATCGGGGATTGGGTAACCAGGGAGGCTACCAGAGAAGTTGTACCCCAACGTAGATGTTCAGCCACCGCTGCCAACGCCTGGTCTTCAGTTTGCGCATCTGGGAACGAACCCCCTCCACCTCCGTGGCAGTGCACGTCGATCAACCCGGGCAGCACGTAACGATCGTCGCTAGGAGCGGTGGCTGCCAAGATTTCGTCACCAAAACCAGCTTCCTTAGCCGCAGTTGATTCCCCAATCCACACAATGGCATCTCCGGAAACTACCACTGCCCCATCGGTAATGATGCGATTGGTGGTTACTACTCGTCCGCGGATGGCGAATACTTCATTCATAGCTGCAATGCTCCTGCCCGATAAGTTGTTTTTCCATTGCTTAAAACAGGCGCGATTCGGCGTCGTCTACTCCTCGCATGCTATCGTAATCCAAGGTTAGACAGCGAATTCCCCGATCTTCGGCAAGCGTTCTGGCCTGCGGTTTGATTACTTGCGCCGCAAAAATTCCCCTCACTTCCGGCATAATCGGGTCGCGGGAAAGTAAATCTAGGTAGCGGGTAAGTTGTTCAACGCCGTCGATTTCCCCGCGCCGCTTCACTTCGATAGCAACATGGTTCAGCTCCGGATCAAAAACCAGCAAATCCACCGGGCCGACCGGGGTGGGATATTCCCGCCGGATTAATTCCCATCCCGAACCCAGAATTTCGGGAACCTGGGCAGCTAGCAGCTCTTGTAAGTGCGCCTCTACCCCGTCTTTTTGTAGTCCGGGATCTACTCCTAGATCGCAACTGGTTTCCGAGAAGATTTCTCCGATCCGTAGTTTTAGCTGATCACCAGTTTTTGCTGACTCTACTAACCAGATTTGCTCTACTCCGGCAGCCTCGTCCTCGGGCGGTACCGGTAGTTCTTCGATAGTAGCTGGCCCCGCCATCCAGTTAAGCGGCTTATAGGAGCCCCCATCGCAGTGAATAAGCACCGAAGAATCGGCCTTCACCATAATCATGCGGGGCGCCATCGGTAGAAAAGAGTTCAGACGTCCGCTGTATTCGACGGAACAACTAGCGAAAAGTACACGCATGGGAATCTATTCTAGATCATCGGGAAATCTGGTTCACCCGGTTATTTCTGGGACTGTAGCAAGCGGCTTTAACCCCAGGATTGGGGGATTTCCCGGGGAGGAGCCGCCTCCGCCCAGGATACGAGGCCGGCGTGGTCGTCCTCGGAAAGAAAAAGCCAAAAACGATGCGTATCTACCGTTACCGGTACCGCTACGTTGCGCACCCCTTTTTTGGACAGGTAGTTGTGGACTTTCCCTAGCTCAATTTGCCGGCGCGGCCAGGTTTTATCGGGATGGAAAGAAAGACCTGCCGCCTTGTACCAGCTTAATGACTCGGCCTCATAGACTGCGCATCCCTCGGTCCATCCGGAAGTTACGTCCGGTCGGTAGGAGCACAAAAACGCGCCTTGACGATAGAGCCGGTTCATGCGCCACAGAAAATATGCCGCTATTAATGCCACTAGGGCGGCAATCACCAAAATGATGAGCAGAAGAACTTTGAGCGCCGTCATGGCCTAACTATATCGCCTACAGACAAATCTTTTTCGATTTACAGCCCATCGACTACGACGGTCACCCGATCATCATCAACGGAAACAAATCCCGGAACTACTTCAAAAACCCGGGCATCTGGGTCGTTCTCTTTCATCCCGACTTTAACTTTTCCCGCGGTAATAGTACCCAAAAAAGGGAGGTGACCAGGCAAAATCCCCAGTGAGCCTTCTGTAGTGGGCAGGGAGACAAATCCCGCCTGCCCACTAAACAGCTCCCCAGAGCGGGTAACTACTTTAACCGAAAGCGAACTCATTGGGCCGCTTCCTTTTGCAGCTTCGCCCAATTGCGTTCGAGATCTTCGATGCCGCCAATATTGAAGAACGCCTGCTCCGGAATGTGGTCATATTGACCTTCGCATATCCGCTTGAACGCTTCAATGGTTTCCGCCAGCGGAACGGTAGAGCCTTCTACCCCGGTAAATTTCTCCGCCATATAGGTGTTCTGCGACAGGAACTGCTGGATCCGGCGCGCCCGGTTGACGGTGAGTTTGTCCTCTTCGGAAAGCTCATCCATACCCAGGATGGCGATAATATCTTGCAGTTCCTTGTTCTTTTGCAGAATCGACTTTACCTTGGTGGCCACCTGGTAGTGCTCTTCACCCACATAGGTGGGATCCAGAATCCGCGAAGTCGAAGACAAGGGGTCAACCGCCGGATAGAGACCGCGCGAAGCAATGTCACGCGATAGCTCGGTAGTGGCGTCTAGGTGCGCGAAGGTGGTTGCCGGAGCCGGGTCGGTGTAGTCGTCAGCCGGCACATAAATGGCCTGCAGAGAGGTAATCGAGTGTCCCGCCACCGAAGTAATCCGTTCTTGGAGCAGACCCATTTCATCGGCCAGGTTTGGCTGATATCCCACTGCCGAAGGCATGTGTCCGAGCAGGGTCGATACCTCTGAGCCGGCCTGGGTGAAACGGAAAATGTTGTCGATAAACAGCAACACATCCTGATGCTGCACATCCCGGAAGTATTCCGCCATGGTCAGACCGGTTAGCGGAATACGCAGACGCGTCCCCGGAGGCTCATCCATCTGTCCGAAGACCAGGGCAGTCTTATCAAAGACTCCCGCTTCATCCATTTCGTGGATTAGGTCGTTACCCTCACGAGTACGCTCGCCCACGCCCGCGAAGACCGACACGCCGCCGTGATCTTGGGCTACGCGCTGAATCATTTCCTGAATCAACACGGTCTTGCCTACGCCCGCCCCACCGAAGAGGCCGATCTTACCGCCTAGTACATAGGGGGTAAGCAGATCGATAACCTTAATCCCGGTTTCGAACATCTGGGTCTTAGATTCCAGCTGATCGAACGAGGGCGGGTCGCGGTGGATAGGCCAACGCTCTTTAATATCGAGGGTCTCGCCCTCTTCCAGGTTGAGGCAGTCACCGGTCACGTTAAATACATGGCCCTTGGTAACGTCGCCTACTGGAACCGATATAGGGGCTCCGGTATCGATTACCTCTTGCCCGCGCACCAATCCATCGGTGGGTTTGAGCGCTAGGCAGCGCACCACGTCGTCCCCTAGGAACTGTGCCACCTCCAAGGTGAGCTTATGCGGAGCGGCTTCCCCCTCAATCTGGATCATGGTCTCCAGCGCGTTGTACATTTCCGGCAGATGATCCGGCGGGAACTCCACATCCACGATCGAGCCGATCACCTGGGAAACCCGTCCCACGCCCGTAGTCCGTTCGGTATCACTCATTAGAGTCTCCTTATTCCTTTGTTTCCTCTAGCGACCAGCGGCCAAGGCTTCTGCCCCGCCGACGATCTCCGTTATTTCAGTAGTAATTTCTGCCTGACGTGCGTTATTAGCCAGGCGGGTGTAACGCTCAATCATGTCCTGGGCGTTATCGTTGGCAGTGTGCATCGCGGTTTGTCTGCTGGCTAGCTCACTGGCAGCTGCCTGCAGCAGCGCCGAGCGAATCCGCGAACGAACATACATGGGCAAGATCTGATCTAGAACGGCCTCTGGGCTGGGCTCGAAATCATAGAGCGGCGGCACCTTGCCTTGGGGCTTATCCAGGTTGATATCTATCTCTTCTGCTTCTTCTTCCGAGATGACCTCCAGTGGCAACATTTTGCGCACTAGCGGAACCTGTTTGACCATATTCACGTAACGGGTAAACACCAGGTAGACCTCGCAGACCCCCTGGTGAATCACATCCGCCAAGAAGGCGTCGGTAAGGACATCGGCGATCTCGTAGGATTGCTCGATAGTGGGAGAATCCGAGTTACCGCTCCAGGACCGTTCCACCGGAACCCCGCGGAAGCGAAAGTAACTTTCTGCCTTACGCCCATAGGCGTACAGCACCGGCTCTTTACCCCGTTCTTTTAGCTGATCCACCAGTTTTTCGGTTTCCCGCAAGATAGATGCCGAATAGGCCCCGGCCAAACCGCGATCGGAAGTCACGCACATGACTGCTACCCGATCGGTGTCCAGCCGCTCCCTGGTAATCGGATGATCAAAGGAAGAGTGTATCGCCAAAGCCGCCAAAGCCTGGGTAATCGCCAAATCAAAGGGCGTGGACTGAGTGGCAGCTTCGCGAGCCTTCCCGATACGCGAGGCCGCGATCAGCTCCATAGCATGAAAGACCTTGCCCAGCGTTTCCGTGGCTCGGATCTTCTGCTTATATATCCGCTGCTTTCCGCTCAAGGTTAATCCTTTTTATCTTTCTTCTGACGGTCTACCACCAGTTGTTCGCTGTCATGCTCGGCTTCGACAACCTCTTCGGGGATCTGAACTTCCGATTCCAGCACTCCCTGGGAAGAAACGAAACCGCCGCGGAACTTTTCAATCGCCGCTTTTAAGTCTTGTTCCGTATCGGAATCAAATTGCCCGGTTTCTTTGATCTTGGCGGGTACCTCCGAGTTAGCGTGCAGATAAGCCAGCATCTCTGACTCGAAGCGGTGAACATCGGAAACTTCGATGTCATCTAGATATCCGCTAGTGCCTGCCCAAATCGAGCAAACCTGATCCTCGACCTCGTAGGGGGTAGCCTGGGGCTGCCGCAGCAATTCCATCAGCCGGGCACCCCGAGTTAGCTGCCGCTTAGTGGTGGCATCCAGGTCGGAAGCAAACATAGCGAATGCCTGCATATCCCGGTACTGCGCCAAAGTGATCTTCAGGGTACCAGAGACTTTCTTCATTGCTTTGACCTGGGCGTCTCCACCAACACGGGAAACAGAAATACCTACGTCTACCGCGGGGCGTTGGTTGGAGTTAAATAGGTCCGACTGCAAGAAGATTTGGCCATCAGTAATCGAAATGACGTTGGTGGGAATATAGGCCGACACGTCGTTGTCTTTAGTCTCAATCAAAGGCAATCCGGTCATCGAGCCTCCGCCCAGCTCGTCAGAAAGCTTCGCACAGCGCTCTAACAACCGGGAGTGTAAGTAGAATACATCGCCCGGGTAGGCTTCGCGCCCCGGCGGGCGACGTAGCAATAGGGAAACGCTGCGGTAGGCTTCTGCCTGCTTAGAAAGATCATCAAATATGATCAGAACGTGTTTACCCTGGTACATCCAGTGCTGACCGATAGCCGAGCCGGTATAGGGAGCCAGATACTTAAAACCAGCCGAATCGGAGGCGGGAGCCGCCACGATAGTGGTGTATTCCATGGCACCGGCGGCCTCTAACTGACCGCGCACACTGGCAATGGTCGAGCCCTTCTGTCCGACTGCCACGTAAATGCAACGTACCTGTTTCTTGGGATCCCCGCTTTCCCAGTTCTTACGCTGGTTAAGCACCGTATCAATCGCAATCGCGGTCTTGCCGGTCTGGCGATCCCCAATAATCAACTGACGCTGTCCCCGCCCGATCGGGATCATCGAGTCGATTGCTTTTAGCCCGGTCTGCAGGGGCTCATGCACGGACTTACGCATCATTACCCCGGGAGCCTGTAGCTCCAGGACGCGGCGCCCCTCGATATCTTGGATCTCGCCCAGACCGTCTAGGGGCTGACCCATGGGATCAACTACGCGCCCCAGATACCCGTCACCCACAGGAACGGATAGCACCTCTCCGGTGCGGCGCACCGGTTGTCCCTCTTCAATCCCCGAGAAGTCGCCTAGCACAATCGCGCCAATAGTGCGATCTTCCAGGTTCATTGCCAATCCGGTGGTTCCGTCGGCGAATTTGAGAAGTTCGTTCGCCATCACCCCCGGTAAGCCCTCGATCCGAGCGATACCATCAGCCGCCATCACTACGTGCCCGATCTCGTCCTCGGTCGAACGAGTGGGCTCATAGGAGCTTACGAAGTCCGCGAGGGCGTCACGAATCTTCTCCGGTTGGATTTGAAGTTCAGCCATGAAATTGCCTTTTCCTAACGTTCCGGTACTACCCGGCCAGTTTCTGCTTAGTTTCTTGAATTATGGTGGCGAGAGAGCCGTCGAAAATTTGGGAACCAACCCGAACTTTCATGCCCCCTATCACCGAAGGATCTACGCTCACCTGTAGATGAATGTTTCTCTGATAGCGGCGGGACAAGATATCCCGCAAACGCTCAGCTTGCGCGTCCGCTAGTGGCATAGCCACTTGGACGGTTGCCACCAGGCTGTCACCAGCGGCTGCCAAATCGCGGCGCATATGGCGCAGCGTCCCCGTCAGGGAAACCGAACCCTCTATTTTGGCGTCGCGGCTGACCGCACTGATCGCCCGTGCCGCTAGGGTAGCTGCCGGACGCGAAAGCTCCGAACCGACTAGTTCCTTTAGCAGCCGGATCCGATATTTACTGTCGCGGTTACGATCCGAAAGCGCTGAGCGAACGTGCGGATTAGATAGCACGAATTGTTCCAATGAGAACATTTCGTCGGCAACCTCGATCGCTTTCCCCTGCACCTGCGCACCACTTTGCACCGCATATTCGCCTAGGCGTTCAATGACAGTGGCCAGTTCCCACTCGCTGGGCACCTCGCTTATGGCAGCCGTCACCGCCCTGCCCCCCCCCCCGTCCTCGCAA